>ERZ1292625.2-Hain-H41-01um-R1-2-length-761106-cov-58_pt3 | contig 66079 bp, 58 predicted proteins | sample MGYA00564400_ERZ1292625 | MGnify/ENA primary metagenome ERZ1292625 (study PRJEB36523, sample SAMEA6512639) | groundwater metagenome | collected 2019-01-08 | study: AquaDiva: Metagenomics assemblies of 32 groundwater samples | reverse complement strand
AGACATGAGATGTAGCGTATAAGTGAGATTGAAAAATGAATATGCGCGCATAGCTGTCTTGGTAGACATGAGATGTAGCGTATAAGTGAGATTGAAAAATGAATATGCGCGCATAGCTCAGTTGGTAGAGCATTCGACTGATACTCGAAAGGTCCTAGGTTCGAATCCTAGTGCGCGCACATGTGGACTTTCTTCAAGGAGGCGCTTGGTAGGTTCGTCTCCCATGGTGCGATCATGCCAAGCACTTCATTTTTGGCAGAGCAGATGCTCCGACCAGTTGTCATGAAGAAGGGGGTGGTGATCGTAGAACTAGGGGCAGGGACAGGAGCTTTTACTCAAGATATACTTCGACGATTGCCGTCAGATGGAGTACTGATCGTAGTTGAATTGAACCCGAAGCTCGCAGCTCATTTGAAGAAAAGATTTGTCGATTCGCGGATGATTATTATCGAAGGCGATGCTACTAAGCTTGGGTCGTATCTGGAGAAGCTGGACCATGTTCATGTAGACTATGTAGTCTCGGGTTTACCTATTGGCAATTTCCGCTCTTCTATCCGTGAAAAGATATTTTCGGAGATATACGCCCACTTGTCTGATACGGGGCGATATATACAATTCCAATATTTCTTGGCCAGCCTGAGACATATTCGAAAGTTCTTCGATGCCAGAATTATTGCTTATGAGGTTCGCAACGTGCCTCCAGCCTTCGTATATGAATGTAAGAAACATGCAGATGAGGCGTTTGTACACTCACAGCATCATTAAGATGATATAATAAACTCATGAATACACATACAACACCAAAGGACTTTTTCCTTCATCTCGGTGCTACCGTTGCCTTGTACATCGCGGCTGGATCTTTTATTAATCTCGCGTTTAGTATTATCAATTATTTCAACCCTGATGCACTGGCAGGGTATTTCTACGCGAACTCTGTAGCTTGGCCTATCTCTATGCTTGTTGTGTTGGTACCTACACTCTATGTCCTCGAGTGGCTCATTGCCCGTGATATTGCAGAAGTATCTCAGAAACGAGATATTTGGATCCGTCGATGGCGCATATATTTGACCATCTTCCTTGCAAGCATATTGATGATCGGTGACCTTATCACCCTCATAAATACCTATCTCAATGGTGAGATCAGTAGTCGTTTCGTCTACAAGGTGATCGTCGTTATTCTGGTTGCAGGTGCTATAGGGAAGTACTATTTCTTCGATCTATATCACAAGCATCGTCTGGCCAAGCTCGTAAAACATTTCAATGCTTGGCTTGGTATTGTCTTGGTTATCGCAGCGATCGTCACCGGCTTCATTGTTGTCGGATCACCGACCAAACAGCGTGGTCTGCGGTTCGATCAGCAGCGTATCAATGATCTCTCAAGTATCCAGTCTATGCTCCTCTATAACGCCTGGCAGGTCAAAGGAGCCCTCCCTACAACACTCGATGAGCTTACAGACCCACTGAGTGGCTTCACGGTCCCTGTAGACCCAGAGACGGACGCTCCGTATGGATACACAAAGGTGGCTTCAACGACATTTAGCTTGTGTGCGACATTCTCACAGCCTTCGCAAGATACCAAAGGTCGTGGTGAGTTCGGATATGGCTATGGAGGAGATATCGCGGTGAGCAGACCGTCGTACTATCCCGGCTTCGAAGGAGAACAGTGGAAACACGAAACAGGCCTCACATGCTTCGAAAGGAAGATTGACCCAAAACAATACCCAGTCAATCCAAAACCGTTCCCTGCAGATGAAAAGATTGATTTTTCGGCAGAATAAGGTACTATAAACAGCTGTAATTTCGTCGTCTATACCACTTTATTCATTAACGGTATCGCGGAACACATCGTATGATCGAAACAAGAAAATCAAAAATCGTTGCAAAAATCGCCGATAATAAATCAGAAATACCATTCCTTACATCACTCTTTGCAGCGGGTGCTGATGTGGCCTGGCTCAATACTGCTCATCAGAACGAAGCCGAAGCCCTCGAAGTGATCAAGAGGATTCGTGCAACGACTACCCGAGTACCTATCATGATCGATACCAAAGGTCCTGAGATCCGCACTCAGGGTCTCGAAAAGCCTCTCGAAGTCAAAAAGGGTGATCGTGTTATTCTCACGGGGGACAAGACTCTTGTTGGACCGAACGTCATATATGTCTCGTACGAAAACTTCCACAATGAAGTCAAACCGGGAACATCAGTACTCTACGATGATGCCTCTATCGAGATGGTCGTCATGGAGAAAGTAGACCGTGGCCTCTCATGTGAACTCAAGAGCGCAGGGCTCCTCAAGAACAAAAAGAGTCTCAATGTGCCCAATGTCCACATCTCACTCCCGGCTCTTTCGGAGAAGGATAAGGGCTTCATCCATTTTTGCGCCAAGAACGGTATAGATTTTATTAGTCATTCCTTCGTCCGTAACAAAGCAGATATCGACGAGATCAAAGATATCTTCAAACAGTACCCAGAGTATCAAGGTAAGATCATTGCCAAGATCGAGAACAGAGAAGGTTTCGATAATGTTCATGAGATCCTCGATCATTGTGAAGGTCTCATGGTTGCTCGCGGTGACCTCGGTGCCGAGGTTCCTCTCGAAGAACTGGCATATATGCAAAAGAAGATGGTCGAAGCGGCTCTCAAGAAGGGCAAATACTGCATCGTGGCTACACAGGTACTCGACAGTATGATCAAGAATCCTCGTCCGACCCGCGCCGAGGTCACCGACGTTTCCAATGCTATTCTCGACGGTAGTGGAGCTGTCTCTATGAGTGGTGAGACTGCCTACGGTGACTATCCGATCGAAGCAACTACGATGATGTCTCGTATCATGAAATACACCGAGGAGAAGCGTTCAGAGCTCGTGCACTTCACTGCTGTCCCAGAAGTTTCTTCTCCTGCCTATACCAAGGCCACAGAAATACTCGCCGAAGCCGCATCGACCAATGCTCAGGCGATCGTCATCTCATCTGACGATATGGATCTTATTCGTGCACTCTCTGCTCACCGACCAGAGGCCTTGATCGTCCCTGTATGTACACGAGAAAATGATGCACGTGAACTCATGCTTGCATACGGTGTTCGACCTTTTTTCTCCAAGACTCTAGACCTCGAGGCAGTCTTCCAGGCTATCCATGCGTCTTCGCTTCCAAAGGATCAACATATCCTCGTTGTAGAACAGGCGGGAGGCCAATATGCTACCAAGACCATGGTCACAGGAAAAGTCGCTAAGAGCTAGTCCACTATCTTCACCTGCTTCGTTATTTTCTGCGCTCAAACTCTCACCTTATATCCAATAAGGCTCGAGCTTTCGCTTGAAAATGCCTCGCATCTGAAAGATAGTGGATACGCTCTAAGGCATAGGAGCTAGCTCTCACTAGAAAACAATTTTTATACAATGTGAGCTTGTGAGATATCTGTATCTTGGTATACTTTCGATACCTGCCAGATATTATCAGTTCACATCTTATGCCGACATACGTCATACCCAAAACAGCACGAGTTCTCGACCGTTCGTTTCGTGAATACGTTCTTACGATCCATGATCTCCCTTCAGAAGATCGTCCTCGTGAGAAACTCACGACCCAAGGTCCCGAAGCACTGAGTATTCAGGAGCTACTTGCTGTTGTGTTGACGACCGGTACAACGAAGGAAGACGTTGTGGAGATGTCGCACCGTATCATTCGTGAATATGGCGAGAAAAGCATTCTCGCAGAACGTGACGTCACAAAACTATCCAAAGACATGGATATACCTATTGGCAAAGCGGGCATCATCGTCGCAGTAGGCGAGCTCGGTCGTCGTATGTACGATCGCACCCAGTCTGGCTTCACTGTCATCCGTAGTGCCGCAGATGCCTATGCGTATCTCCAAGACATGCGGAATCTCCCCAAGGAACATCTACGAGGCTTGTACCTCAACAGCCACAATCGTCTCATCCGCGACGAAGTCATATCGATCGGCACGATCAACTCCAGCATCATCCACCCTCGAGAAGTCTTCCGACCTGCCATCGAGTGCAATGCTGCTGCGGTAGTACTCGCTCATAACCACCCTTCAGGAGAGGCTAAACCTAGTGACGAAGATGTCGAGATCACTGCTCAGTTGGTCCAGGCCGGGAAGATCCTCGGTATCACTATTCTCGATCACGTCATCATCACCAGAGATACATTCACGAGTGTAGGTGCAAACTACTAACCACTACACATATGTTTCGAGATTATATGCTCGTTTCACCGTCACTTGACGGTATTCTGAGTCACGACTCCGTCGTATACGAAGGAGTTCACAGTCCGCGCGAAGTTTTGAGAGCTTTCGATAGTCCATCGAGTACCCCAGGCAAGATTCCTACCGTCCAAGAATACGAAATCCTCAGTCAGTATTTCCAAGATCTCTATAGCGTCTTCATGAAGAAGTTGTCGTATTTCATGGTAGAGACCGAGGTACAACCAGTCGATGGTGCCAAGATCCAGGCCCTATTACAGGAGATGATAAAGATCAAAAAGCTTATTGCTCGTAGCGACACGCAGAGAAAACCAAAAGGGAAGAAGGTTGGCACAGATGCTTGACGTATACGTATATACTGTGATATAATGGTAACCAGATTTTCCGTTGTTACGGAATGGTTTTGACAAAGCAAACAATTCAACAAAGCCTCACGGCTTGGAAAGGAACGTGTGAAGAAACGGCGCGTGAAGAGGATATGTTTCCATCTGCATCTCGATGAGGTATTTGCCTTTTACCTGATCTGCATGTTCGGAAAAGATCAGTATGAGATAAGTTCTAAGGCCGATATCGACCTCAAGGGTCGATATCCGCACAAAAACCCAGAATATTGGGCGGCACGGGAAATGCTCATGGTCGGGTGTGCAGGGGATCATTCTGATGAACATCTCCACGGTCACCAGAGTCGATCTCGTCGGGATGGTAAAAGTGCCACATCAATTATGATGGTGAGATTGGGAGTTCGAGATGAAGTTGCTCAAGCGATGGCTGCTGAAGTCAACCAATGTGACAACAGGGCCGTTTGTCCAGAATCGCATCTCGCAACCATTCTCAAAATCATCGGTGCACAAATACCTGATCGTGAAAATGATGCTGTCGAGAAGGTGTTAGATATCATCTCGGCTGTTCACTGGAAGATCGTTCTGGGCCCTTACAAGCCAGAAAAATCATTCATGGACTACGTCGCAGCGATCGTCGAAAGTCGCCGCCATACATATGTCGATATGGATGCACTAGAGGCCTTGATGGGATTGTTGGAAGAAGAGTCTGTTTCGATATCGCCAACACTATTTGGGCTCAGGAGTATCTACACATCATTGTGCTCGGTGATGGAGCGCTGTCCAGAAACGTTCCCTCGGGTCAATGTCTTGAAGATCATGGGGTTTCTCATCGACGTTCTCTATCAAGGGCAGGTGAGTTATCACACATTCAAGAGACATATTGAGGCATCTGCATTCAGGCCGCTCTTGATCCCTGTTGAGTGCGGTAGAGAGGTTGTCGATATTCCTGTGGCGATCGTCGATAATCCCCATGATAATCCTTGCGCACATAAAGTGTTGCGCGCGAAGCGTGTGTGCATGAGCGTTGTTGTCTCGAGCATAGGGAATCCTTCTGTGCAATGCGGACATAATTCGATAGTGCAGCGCGGAATCGAATCCTCGATGATCGTGGGCATGGAGAACCTGACAGCAATGTTCCGGTGTTGGGAGTTACCAGCAAATACTCGTCCGCAGTGTAACTGGAATATGATGCGACGATATGGTGAGTGTCTGAATGGAACACATTACTATCTTGATGATCGGGGCAGATTTGCTCTGTATCGAGGTACGTTAGTCCATCCGGCGCCACGTCCAGTGAATCGTCTCTCGCCACGCGACATACATATGATGCTTGATCAGGCATTCATCCCCCAGCGTGCTGAACTATGGAGGGAACGTATGGGGGTACTTGACCCTCGACTCTTCTCCGAGGCTTGATAGGAGATCTCACAAAAGCTCATGACTTCACGGTCATGGGCTTTTCTTTATGGTCGAAGTGCGTACAGCGCACAAACTTGCTCCGAGGGGCTCGCTTGGTTATGATAGCCTCATGTCTTCACGTACCTATTTCAAGGGCAAACGAATTGCAGTGATCGGCCTCGGAGTACATGGAGAGATGCTCGCAGATATCGCATTCTTGATCAGGTCAGGTGCCGTTGTTGCTGTCTATGATCTCCGGAGTGAGGCGCGACTCAAAGACTACATCATGGCATTGCGGTCAGTGGGACTGATCAGCTATGTCTGTGGCTCTATACCGCCAGACGATCTACTCGATGTTGATATGATCATCCTGTCGCATGAGTACAGCAAAGGATCTTCTTTCTTGGAGCCAGCGCGTCGTGCTCATGTCCCTGTCGAATATCCGGAGACGATCTTTTTCAAGATTGCACCAGCAGTGACGGTGGTCGGCATCATCGGGTCAGCAGGCAAGTCGACCGTTATGAGTATGCTCGTGCCAATGCTCGAAAGTGTCTGTGGGACTGACAAGGGTCAACGACTGTATGTCATCGACCATGAATCTGACAAAGGGGTCCTGGCGCAACTCCCTCGGATGAAGAGTGCTGATGTGGTTGTGGTGCGTATCGAGTCCGACATACTCTTTGAGCTCCATGCAGCGCGCATGAGTCCGTATGTAGCGATACTGACGACAGTGCCCCGAGGCAATTATTCCAAATCACCTTTCGAAATATTGTCGTATCAGACCTATAACAACTTCGTCGTCGCGAATGACGAAGTGATCGATGCGATCCATGCGGATGGGTTCCATATCAAAGCGAAAATGTTCCGTACCAAACTGACTTCTTTGCTTTCGGATTGGCATTTCAAGGGAAATGGTTCCCATGATAGAGAAAATGCAGCGCTTGCTATCGAAGCGGCATCGATCCTCAAAGTACCTCGAGAGACGATACGTACGGTGCTCGAAAAATGGAAACCTCTGAAGGGTAGATTGGAGCTTGTACGCAAGGTCAAGCAGATCGAATTCTATAATGACACGGCCTCGGTTGTTTCGCTGGCGACCGAAAAGGCAGTCCAAGTTCTGGTGGAACAACGTAACCTCGTCCTGATCTTCGGTGGAGTCGAAACGGGCGATGACCATCGCAAACTCTATACACTCTTGCCAGATGCGGTACATACGATCGTCCTGGTGCCAGGTAGTGGTACCCTGCGAACACGTAGCACGATCGAGGCACTCGAATACATCTCAGTACATTCTGTACCGTCGATCGAAGAGGCGGTCTACAGGGCACTTGAATGTGCCAAAAAGGGAGATAGGATCGTATTCAGTCCAGGATTCCCGGCAGGAGGCTTCGACCTGTCTCGGCAAGAAAGAGGTGAGCGCTTCGTCAGAGTGGTCAAGGAGTTGTAGCAATCATTCGCCGCATATCATGCACACTACGGTGCCAGGGAGGTCGTAGCCGATCTCTACAGCCTTCATGAGACCCACTACAGAAAGTGCGCTGTTGGGTGATATAGAAAGACCTGTGTGTTTTGTGGTCAGAGACTGAGCGGTCAGGATATAGTCATTGGAAGCATGCCAACCTCGGCCACCTGTCTCGATAATGAGGGGGACCAAAGTATCTTTGCGATGAGCGGTGCGGTCACTGATCGCCTCTGCGAGAGATATCTCGTCGGGCAGGTCGGAAGATTCGAATGCATCCGCGATAGGGTGACATGACGATGTCTGAACGATATGGATCTGAACTGGCAACTTCTTGTGGATAACATACTGTGCCAATGCTTGTGCGGTAGTGCCAGAGGAAGTCCCTATGAATACTGCGCCCAGATGAGGAATCAATGAAAGTTCTTCCGCAAGTGAGATGTAACCCGCAAGTGCCACATCGTCAGTTGACTGGCGTAGACTGCGGAGACCTTGTTGGACTGCCATATGGAGGGCCTGGAGAGGGTTCTCCTTGGTCAGGATACGGACATGGTCGTCAGCAAGAACGGCGAGCCGCTCTTTTTTGTGAGGTGCAATACGTCCTCCGATAAAGATATCGAGAGAGAGGGGTGACTCTCGACGGGAGTTGAGCTCTCGTATATAGAGTGCGGCAGCAAGTGCGGCATTGCCCGATGATGATATGGCAAAGGTGGTATCACCCTGGGCGACGTACGTGTCGATCATAGAGGGGATAGATCGGCCCTTGTGCGACCCGTACGGGTGTCTATCCTCACGTTTGAAATAGAGCTCGGGTACACCGATGATACTGGCGAGCTCGGGTTGGCTTTCCTGGGGAGTTATCATACGATTGCCATAATAGCTTTTATTTTATACTATTGAAAGGTTATGATTTCAGAAAACATCAAATCAGAAGGTACACTCTGTGTGTGTCCCGAATGCAAAAATACCATAGATCTGTCGCGATATCCGAACCTGAGTGCGGGTATGGTCATAGAGTGTAACCACTGTGGCATGACATTGCTCGTCAAGAATGTGCACGGAGGCTCTGTCTTAACCGAGATTATCGACGCTGGCAAATAGTCTTAGAGCTAGTCCACTATCTTCATCTGCTTCGTTATTTTCTACGCTCACACTCTCACCATATGCTTGATATGGCTCGAGTTTTCGCTTGAAAATGCCTCGCATATGAAAGATACTGGATACGCTCTTACCCAAGAAGAGAAATAGTCTCTTCGATCATTTTGCGGAATCCATGAGAACCGAGGAAGGCGATCACATCGCCTTTTTTAGCATCAGAGACAAGAGACTGAACAAGCTGCTCGTCGTCTCCTATATACGAGCATGCAGTGTGAGTTTTGGAAATAATATCGCTGAGCTCTGCTCCGTCGAATGCGTCGGTTGTTTCACCTTCTTTCACTTTGAGGACGGTGAGTCGAGGTATGACGACTTTGTCAGCACCTGCAAAAGAATTGTCATACTTTGAGGCTGCCTCGGGACGACGTCCACCGATGTTCGGCTCAAAAACAATGGTGATAGTTCCTGAATATATGTTTCGTAAGGTCTCGATCACTGATGACGCCTTTTCCGGGGAATGTGCAATATCATCGAATACGGTGACGCCTCGAGATGACGTGGCACCATCAAGTCTTTTTTCGAGGCGACGTTTCATCCCTTTGAATGAACAGATTGCTTTTTGTATAACGTCTGGTGAGACGCCGAGGGTATGTGCGAGGGCAAAGCATCCGGTGATGTTCTCGGCCTGGAATGTACCGATCATCGGTGAGGTGACAGTGTATGAAGTGTCCTGGTGGGTGATAGAGAGGGAGAGGGTGTCTTGCGTCTGAGAGACCAGAGAATAAGTATAGTCGGCACCTCCTGATCCATAGCTTACGATGCGGCAGGTAGCGGAGGAGAGGGTGCGACTGACTCCGGCATTGTCTGTATTGGCAACGATGAGGCCGGTAGCAGGGAGGCCGGCAAGAAGCTTCTGGAATGTTCCGAAATAACTATCTTCGGTCGGATAGAGGTCGGCATGGTCCCATGATACAGCCGTGAGCAAAAGATGAGTCGGTTTGTAGTAGAAGAATTTGGCGGTTGGATCGGTCGGTGAACTCTTGTATTCGTCACCTTCGAATACATTCCAACTGCTCGTGGTCAGTCGTGCCGAAGAAGTATGTGAGAGTGATATGCCACCGAACATGTAGGTCGGGTCGAATCCAGCACTATCGAGGATATGCGAAAGGAGTGCCGATGAAGATGTCTTGCCCCAAGTCCCGGTCACGACGATCGAATGTTCTTTGACGAAGAACTTCCCGATCGCTTCGGCAAATGAATAGAGGGGGATGTTGTGTTCCTGGGCATAGAGCGTCTCTGGGTTCTGGCTCCCTGATGCAGTTCCGACGATGGCCATGTCAGGTATGCCATGTTCGACCATCTTCTCTGGGTGCCATCCTGCATAGAAGGAGATCCCTTGATGTTCGAGTTCGGTAGATGCAGGAGGGAAAAACCCTTTGTCGCTACCCGTCACGTGCCAACCGTTGCGATGAAAGGCGACCGCAAGTGCACTCGTTGCTACACCAGATATGCCGATGACGTGTACGTGACGAGGCTTGGTTGTGGATGGAGGATTCATACAAGACTATGAGTTAGAAGTAAGGGAATCAGGCGCAGTTCTGAGAACATTCTTGGCATCTTCTAGGTCAGTGCTCCATCGAGTACCGTCGAACCATTCGAGACCTTCGAATTGCAGTTTGTAGGTATCGCTCGGACGTTGCAGGGAGCCGAGGTATACATAGTCGAGGCCAGATTCTTGGGCATATAAGATCGCCAAGATCATCATACCAAGTCCCGTATCCTTTGGGGACTGTTCGAGATCATAGAAAGGATAGGAATAGTGGAGAAAAGATGTGGACTGATACGTGATCGCATATCCGAGAGTCAGAGAACCGGAGGAGTATGAGAGCAGAGTATTGAAGTTGCTCTGTGTAGGCTCGGTGAGCATCTCTTTGACTTTTTGCGCACTCATAATGCCGGGAGTGAACTTGGTATCATAAAAGTCTTTTGCCAATTTGCCGATAGTCCATGAATAGTCAGAGAGGGGCAAAGGTGTATGTGTCAGAGATAGGCCCTCGACTTTCTTGAGGATACGACGGTTCTCGCTCGAGAGTTTGAATCGCGCAAGGTCGATACGTACCGAACGTGTCTGATGCATCACTCCTTTGCCGAGGCGGGTAAATACAAAACCATCAGCATAGTCTTTGGAGATGGCTGATGCTGATGCGTCAGTCAGCGTCTTTTCCTTCCAGTGTAAATAATTCATTGCAGGAATGAGGGCAGGGTATTAGTGTAATGCCAACCAGAAACCGAATATTACGAACATGAGATGTATGACCCAGAAACGCATCACGGTCTTTTCTTCGCTCCAGCCCTTGATCTCAAAATGATGATGAAGCGGCGCCATGGCGAAGAGTTTGCGTCCGAAGAGATATCGGGAGCCTACTTGGAGTATGACTGATACTGCTTCGACATAGAACATGAACCCGAGGAGTGGGAGAGTGGCGATCTCGCCGATGGCGAGTGCGGATACTGCCATAAGAGCTCCAAGTCCGAGAGATCCGACATCGCCCATCATGAACCGAGCGGGTTTTATATTGAAATAGGTATAGGTGATGAGTGCACCAACAGCTGTTGCGTTGAGGATGGCGATCTCACCGAAGCCGTTGATCCAAGCAAGGAGAGTTAGTGCTGACATGGTGATGATGAGCATGCCACCAGAGAGGCCATCCATGCCGTCGGCGATGTTGACTGCATTTGCGGTGAACATAACAACCAGAACAATGATCGGGATAATCATCCATCCAGCAGCGATACTGTAGTCAAAAGGGAAATAAATATAATGCCATGCAGGTCCGAGCTTACTGTATACCCACCATGCGGTCAGAGATCCAGCGATGAACTGCAGGAGGAGTTTCTCGTGAACGAAGATACCCCGTGAGCGTGAACCGAACCATACTGATATGCGTTTGAATATAGTCCATGGCAAGGTGACGATGTACCAGGTACGCATGGCGAAACTCTTGTGAACACGGATGAGGGCTATGATGTGGCTCAGTTTGCGTGATCGTCGCTCGACTCCGTATATGCTAAAGAGGTCATCGATACCTCCCAGTAAGGCAGATATGACCATCACACCGATCGGCACCCAAGTGAAATTCCGGGACCAGTTGAAGATATAGGTCAGGAATGCCACGGTAATGATGACGAGTAGTCCTCCCATCACAGGTGTGTTGGCCTTGGTGGCATGAGTACCGAGAGTGGAGAGTTCGGCTTTGGTGCCTTTGACGAGCTGGAAATGATACAAGAACTGGATGAGGAGGGGTGCCCAGGCGAAGGCTACGATCGTGCCCAAGAGGGTAAAACCGAGGATATATGCGAGATCTGCCGTACCTTGAAGTATCGTAAGCATGATCATATAGTACCACACAATTTGGCTTACTTCCAATGGATCCTGCGTATGCTGGTCTGTGATGAACGGGCCTTGAGAAGGGTACGGTTGGTATCTCCGGTGAGGCCATTTTCTTGCCAAGAAGCATCAAGAAGAGAGGAGTGTAGTGGGGACAAGTCGATGGTACCTTGTCGGACACCGGTACCGTAGAGGCCGTCTTCAGGGTGCGCTACCGAATGTGAATAGTGGAGACGCGAAGGTCTTGAGGACTCGTCGTAGTCGATACGATGGATCAGGAGGATATGATCTCGGTCGGCCGCCTGGCTGGTGCCGATCATCACGATCAAGTCTCCAGGGAGTACATCGGCCAGAGTGACGGGTAAACTGTTGGTGTCATCTGCAAAGACTATAACACTGGCATTTTTCTCAGGATGCATACGTGCCGAGAGGGAACCGAGGAGTCCGCGATTTTTGAATGAGAGATGTGTACGTAGAGAGCCTTGGCCTCGAGATATGCTCTCGACATTGAGTGTCTGATATACAAATCCAGAGCAATCAATACCGATATGATGCTCGGACATGATCATGCGGAGGGATTCTGAGGTGAGAGTATCGACGGGGATTTTCTTCTTGAACAAAATAGTGATGACTTCCTGGGAAATATCATCCGGTGTACCTTTGCCGACATGTACGGCGAGTGCTCCGCGTCTACCTGTGGTTTTGTTATTGAAATACAACACGGGTGTAGTGGCACTACCGATCGTCATGTTGAGATAGCGGTCGATACACTCGAGTGTTTGAGGAGAGAGGGTGGAAGTGGTCATGAGGTAAGAATAGTAAGTATCTCTTTGCCACGAGTGTTGAACTTGGAATGAGTCTCCATGATGCCCTGGCGACTTTGGATACGGATGATCGGCATGTTCTGTGTAGTCTCACGATAAGGGATGACTGTATGACCTGCATCACGGAGAGCTTGGATGGTCGCAGGAGGGACTTCTTTGGTCAGAGCAGTAATTCGTTGGACGATCTGTGCTCCGTCGTTGAGGGGGATCAGATGCTGCGTGATCTGTTCACCAGAAAGCGCATGAATATGTGCCTCAAAAAGTGTGGTACCTGCAACACCTTGGCGACGGAGATCTTGCTGGAGCTGGGACTCGTAGGTGGTGCTGGCTGGTTGTCGAGCATTGATCTCTATAAGGTAGATATGATCGGAACTATCGTCACGGATAAAGTCTATGCCAAAGAGTCCTTTCCAGCCACTTTCTCTGAGTTTGGCGCCGATCTCCCCGACCATGCTCTCTACGAATGCTATCTCGCGGTCAGAGAGGAGAGAATGTGTGAGTCCCCAGTCATTGCCGATCGTACTGAACTCATGATCGGTGAATGGTGCCACGCCGGTGATCTGGTAGCTGATATTGCCCATGAGAGTGCGGTCCGTGAGCACTACGCAATTGACGGTGAATACTGGTCCATGGACATATGCACTGACTCGCCCGATACGGTCAGGGAATGTTGCATGAATTGATTCAACATCCTTGGCTGATCGGATGAGGTATGTCATCTCGCCAGTATGGCCATGTGCCCACTGGAATACATAGGGGACTTTGTTCCAGATCAGATCTTTGCCCATCTTGATCTTGTGTGTTGGAAGGTACTTTTCAGCCAAACTCCCGAGCCATTCGACTTGGCTGACCTTGTTCTCGACTTTTTCTGCCAAAGTGGCGTGGGGATTGAGTAGGGTGAGGCCGTGTTTTGAGACAAGGGATTCGATCAGAGAATTATTCTTGAACACAACAATGCCCGCACGAAGATTGAGGGCAAGTGTCTGAAGGTCTGTATTGCTGAGAAGGGTCGGCGTATCTGTTCCTGTGGCAGGAGTGTCGAGAAGGGTCACAAAGTCTGGGTATTCGGCATGGATGGACTCGGAATACGCATTGCGATATGTTGCAATACGATAGTGTGCCTGAGGGGTCATACCGAGCGCACGTTCGATATCAGGAGTCACATAGATGACGTTCTTACGGTGGGGTGCATTCATAAAACTAGTGTAGTATATATTGGACTACATGTCATTCTGGAAATATGATACTCTGCCTGCATGGCCACGTTCTCGGTTGTCGCAACTCCTATAGGTAACCTCGAAGACATCACTCTGCGAGCACTCAACGTTCTCCGTACGGCGGACGTTATTCTCTGTGAAGATACGCGCATGACCAAGAGGCTCCTCGATCGTCACGAGATCACTGCACAGACGATGTCATATCATGCACATAGCACACTGTCGCGAGTAGAAGAGATCGTTGCGCTCCTTCGAGATGGCAAGAATCTCGCTCTGGTGTCTGATGCAGGTACTCCAGGAATATCTGACCCAGGATCTGAGCTTGTACGGCGTATTCGTGAAGAGATGAAGTCAGAACTTGAAGACGGTAGTCTCAAGATCGAAGGAGTTCCTGGACCCTCTGCGTTGACGACGGCTTTGTCTATTGCAGGGGCGCCTTGTGCCGACTTTGTATTCTTGGGATTCTTGCCTCATAAGAAGGGGAGAGAGACTCTCTTTAAAGAAATTGTCGAATCCTCCCGCACCATGATTTTCTACGAATCACCACATCGCATCCTCAAGACCCTGACCTCTCTATCAGATCATCTCTCATCGAACCCAAAGCGAGTGGTGGTGTGTCGAGAGCTCACCAAAGTCTTCGAAGAAGTCGTTGCGGGGTCTCCTCAGGAAGTTCTCTCGTATTTCACTACACATGCCGACAAAGTCAGAGGTGAGTTTGTGGTCATCGTGAGCTAATCCACTATCTTCATCTGCTTCGTTGCACGAAGCAAGTTCCGCAGGCAATGAAGAAGATTTTATGATACGCGGAGGAGCTATCTATCCACATTCTGGCGTAGAGCAGAGGTTACAGGCTATAATGTCGCTATTCTAATCATGTCAAAAAGACAACTCATCATCATAGCTGCGGTCTGGTCGATGATATTCCTCTTCCTCGGCTTTCCTTTTTGGTTGGACAAGATCATTGCCGTTGTTACCGGATGTATCATCATCGGGTTATCGTACTCACTACGTATCAGCACTACGCCGCGGAGCAAGCCAACACTTTCTCCTGAGGTCAGAGAGTCCGCTGCGTTCGTAGAGCACAAGCATGACCCTCAGGTGAGCCCTACTGACAACTGATATCATGATACGAGTATTCTTAGAACATGCCGAACGTACTCGTATGGGAAAAATAGCCGGAGGTACACTCGTCGCCTCATCAGCACTCTTGGCGGTCATCTGGTTCGTCCCTCTCAATCACAACATATTCACCAGTCAGACGTCTTCGGTCATCGATAGTGCCACAACGACTCCTGTAGTAGAAGCTGTTCCTGTTCTAGCGAAACATATAGAGACACCGTCTGCCGTCAAAGCCGTCTATATGAGTGCATGTATCGGCGCCACTCCCTCGTTGCGTACCAAGATGTTGGGACTTTTCGACGATACCGAGCTCAACTCATTGGTACTCGATCTCAAAGACTATACCGGTACGATCGCCTATGCAGGTACAGAGATAGAGATCCCGAGTGTTGGTCCAGGATGTCGCATCGCAGACTTGCCAGAGTTCATCACTGAACTCCATGAGCGTAATATATACACGATCGCACGCATCACGGTCTTCCAAGACTCTCTCTACGCATCGCATCACCCAGACCTTGCAGTACAGAGAGTTTCAGACACAGAAAAGATATGGCGAGACAAAAATGGACTTGCATATATTGACCCCGGAGCTTCTGAGTATTGGGACTATATCGTCGATATGGCCAAGGAAGCATATGAGATCGGTTTTGATGAGATCAACTTCGATTACATCCGTTTTCCATCCGATGGCAATCTTGCTGATGCACGTTATGTTCACAGCATCGGCAGGCCAAAGAGGGAAGTCTTGCGCGGCTTCTTCGAATATCTCGACAGTGAATTGGCTTCAACTACCGTACCTCTGTCAGCCGATCTCTTTGGACTTGTGACTACTGCTACTGATGATCTAGGTATTGGGCAGGTACTCGAAGATGCGTTGCCGTATTTCGACTTCATCGCACCGATGGTCTATCCGTCTCATTTTTCCAAAGGATTCTATGGCATCGAAAAGCCCGCAGAGAAACCATACGAAGTCATCGTCGAGTCGATGGGTCGCGCGGTACGTCGTGCACAACTGGCCTCGAGTAGCCCTGCCAAGCTTCGCCCATGGATCCAAGACTTCAACCTCGGCGCAATATATACCCCAGCTATGGTCCGTGCACAGATGCAGGCGTCCTACGATGTCGGACTCAATAGTTGGATGATCTGGAATGCAGCCAACAGGTATCAGCGAGAAGCTCTAGCAGAAAAGGGAGTCGTCGATGTGGTCAAAGTTCTAACATCTCCTCATGCAAGTACGACCGTTCAGGTGGCTCCTCGTGTTCAACCTCAACCTTAAGCATGACAAGGGGACTTGCTTTTGTTTCTAGGAGTGGTAGGATTTATATCCGGATGCTCGAAGAAGTGAATTTGGCCCTCCCTGTATGGGTAAGGTCGGATAATCTGGTGATTACTTCAGGAAGCGTCGCTCTCAAAACAAAAAACAAAAACGAAAGAGGAAAGTGTTATGTCAGGAAGAAAAGCTGTTACTAAGAAACGCGGTCTCGAAGGTTTCGACAAAACAGAGGCAATCGATCGTTTCGTCGAAGAGCAGTTGCGGAGCGCTCCAATGGTCAAGGACGGTGCGGTTGTGCGTGTGCCGACGCCGGAGTCCTCATTGGAGAATGTCCAGAGGGTGAGTCGAAGGTTTGCTGGAGTTCAAATTAAGGAAATCGGGAAAGGGATCAAGGGGTACTTGATCACATTGCCGGTTCAGGCCATTCAAACGTTGGAATTCTCTCAACCTACTACCGCGTAGCTTATACCCAGTATCAGTCTTTTAATAAAACTCTTCAAAACCCAGCCCATGGAGGACGCTGGGTTTTCTCTTTTATAGTCACATATAAATCATTCTCATTTTAATGTATAATTGAAATGTATTTTAAATAAGTAGGACTCCTTATGGACGACAATCGCGTAACATATTTCGCTGAGACAGATGCTCGCAACAAACGAGTAAAGTTCGGCATCAAAGCCAAAGACCGCACACGTCACGTCTATGTGATCGGTAAGACGGGCATGGGAAAGTCCACTCTCCTCGAAAATATGGCTGTGCAAGATATCCAGAACGGCGAGGGTATGTGCTTCATCGACCCTCACGGCAAGACGGCCGACCTCTTGCTCGAATATGTTCCCAAGCATCGTATCCGTGACGTGATCTATATTGCTCCGTTCGATACGGATTTCCCGATCTCATTTAACGTACTCGAAAGTGTCGACCCAACCAAACGTCACCTGGTGGTTTCGGGACTGATGAGTACATTCAAGAAGATCTGGGTCGATGCCTGGTCAGCGCGTATGGAGTACATCCTGACCAACACGCTCCTGGCATTGCTCGAAGCTCCCAACACGACACTCCTCGGTGTGAACCGCATGTTGTCAGATAAGGCGTATCGCAACGAGATCGTTTCTCATATTACTGATCCGTCAGTCAGATCTTTTTGGGTCAAAGAATTCGCCAACTATACCGAGCGCATGGCTGCCGAAGCAGTCCCGTCGATCCAGAACAAAGTTGGTCAATTCACTGCCAACCCTCTGATCCGTAACATGATCGGTCAGCCAGTGTCGTCGTTCGATTTTCGCGAAGCGATGGATCAGCGCAAGATCATGATCATTAACCTCTCCAAAGGTAAGATCGGTGATGAGAATATGAAACTCTTGGGAGGACTCCTGGTGACCAAGATCTATCTTGCGGCTATGTCACGTGCCGATGTGCCTGACCGTGCTGCCAAGATGCTGCCGAACTTCTATCTCTTCGTCGACGAATTCCAGAACTTCGCCAATGCGTCTTTTGCAGACATCTTGTCCGAAGCCCGCAAATACAAACTCAACCTCACGATCGCGCATCAATATATCGAACAAATGGACGAGATCGTCCGTCCGGCTGTGTTCGGTAACGTCGGTACAATGATCTCCTTCCGTGTCGGTGCCACCGATGGGGAAGTGCTCGAGAAAGAATTTGCGCCTCAGTTCACTGTTGAGGATCTCGTCAACCTCGGCTTCGCCCAGATATATCTCAAACTAATGATCGATGGCCTCGGCTCGGCTCCGTTCTCTGCGGTGACTCTGCCCCCGATCACTCATCCAGACGCATCGTTCGTGCGTGATATCATCGACGCTTCTCGTGAACAGTTCGCTCGACCTCGTGCTCTGGTAGAAGAGGGTATAGTAAAATTCCACGAACCAACACCTCCACCAGCAAAAGCTGCTCCAGCTCCAAAACAGCCACCAACTGCGTCTATTTCTCAGGCTGTACCCGTTGCTGTACGTACCCCTCTTGCATCATCGCCAGTCGCAAAGCCCATTACGCCGGTCGTTCCTGTTATTGCACCCGTTACGCGAGAAGCTTCGACTTCTCCTGTGCATCCGAGTGCTCCTCAGCCTGTGCCTGTGAAGTCAGAGAAGATCCACCAACCCTTCAAGGCTCAGTTCGAGAATTTGTCACAGAACAAATCTGAACCAACACCAACCTCGACGTCCCCCTCATCGACGACAGTATCTCAACCTGAAGTGGTCAAACCTGCACCACTCTCTACTCTGGCCTCAAAATCTATTCCCAAGACCGATCCGAAGATCAGAACTCAAAAGAATATCGGTGACCTCAAGAGCGCGCTCGCTGCGGTACTGGCCAAGCCCTCTATCACACCACCTACCACCAAGCCAAACCCTGTAGTCCAGCAACCTGTTCCACCAGTTCAGCTTGCAAAATCCGAACCAAAGTCTACACCCACTCCTTCTTTCGAAGGTGCTCCTGTACCCAAGGAGGTTCCAGAAGGAGTTTTGAAGGAGGTGTTGAAGGTGGAGTAGAAATTGATCTTCGGGGGCAACTCATCTACAATGCCTCTATGCGTCGAGTACTCATATTCTCCCTCGTCTATTACCCTCGCTTCATAGGTGGGGCAGAGGTAGCGGTCAAAGAAATAACCGACAGGATCTCTCCGGAAGAGATCGAGTTCGACATGATCACGATGCGCAAGCATGCACCAGCATATGAGCGCATCGGCAACATCAATGTGTATCGAGTAGGGTTGCCGTGGACAGGTGCCAAGACCTCTAGTTCGCGAATCTTCCCACTTTCAAAGATCCTTTTCCCTGTATGGGCAGCGCTCAAAGCCATCTCTCTCCACCGCAAGACGAAGTACGACATCGTCTGGCCGATCATGGCGAGCTATGGTGGATTTGCTGCAGTCTTGTTCCAGATATTCTATCCACGAGTTCCGATGATGCTCACAGTCCAAGAAGGAGACAACTTCGAACGACGACAGGGCATCTTCCGTCCTTTGTTCAAAAAGATATTTACGAGTGCAACCTACATCCAGGTGATATCCAACTATCTCGCAGAATGGTCTCGATCTTTCGGCGCCACAGCCCCGGTCGAAGTCATCCCCAACGGAGTCGACTATCATTCTTTTTCACGACCAGCTGACCCTCGCCGTAGTACAGAGATCCGTCATGAGTGTGGCCTGCAGGGAAGCGACATTGTACTCGTGACATCATCACGCCTTGTACACAAGAACGCGGTCGATGTGATCATCTCGGCTTTGGCTCTCTTGCCTGATACTCACAAGCTCCTCATATTAGGAACAGGTGTAGATGAACAGGCTTTGCGAGATCAGGTCAAAAGGTTGAACCTTATCGGACGAGTAGTCTTCAAAGGGTTCGTGTCACATGCAGATCTTCCTGACTATCTCCGAGCATCGGACATCTTCATCCGCCCATCTCGCTCCGAAGGGTTGGGCAATTCATTCCTGGAAGCTATGGCCGCTGGTATCCCGGTGATCGCCACACCAGTCGGAGGCATACCGGACTTCTTGACGGACGGAGAGACGGGACTTTTTTGTGAGGTCGATAGTCCAGAGAGTATCGTGCACAAGGTGGAGAAGCTTTCCAAGGATATTGAATCCAAGAAATATATCATTGCTCGTGCACAGAGTCTGGTGCAAGAGAAATACGACTGGGGCTCGGTGGCACAGCGGATGAAAGCTGTTTTTGCACGTTTGTGATACACTCATTTTATGAAGCTACTAGTAGCTACGGGTATATATCCGCCTGATATTGGAGGTCCAGCGACTTACTCCAAGTTGCTCCATGACGAGTTGCCTAAGAGAGGTTTTGCTGTAGAGATCTTGTCATTCGGAGAGGTGAGACATCTTCCTAAGATCGTTCGTCATATCGTCTATGCAGCGAAGTTGTTCCGACGTGCATGGTCGGTCGATGTCATCTTTGCCCAAGACACGGTGAGTGTCGGTATGCCGGCATTGTGGGTATCGCGAATTCTCGGCAAGAAACTCTTTGTCCGTGTGCCTGGTGATCATGCATGGGAACAGGCAACTCAACGCTATAGAGTAACGGACTCTATCGATGAGTTTCAGAATAAAAAATATGGTTGGCAAGTCGAGCTACTCCGAAAGATCCAACGCGCGACCGTCAACGGTGCTCATACCGTCATCGCACCGAGCGTGTATTTCCGGGACCTGGTTTCGAAATGGATGAAGAATCCAGACAATGCATTTTGTATTTATAACGGCATCGACCTTTCGGACATACCCGAATCAGCTGGCTCGTATGAGCCGAAGACTATTATTTCTGCAGGGAGGTTGGTTCCGTGGAAGGGGTTTGCTCAGTTGGTTGCATTGATGACACATTTGCCCGGTTGGAAGCTTTCGATTGCGGGGGATGGTGATGTCTTTCGAAAAAAATTAGAGCATACGATCAAAGAAAAGAATCTCACAGATAGAGTGACTCTTTTGGGTCAAGTGCCTCGACAACAGTTGGTTAAGAAGATTCAAGGCTCTGAAGTTTTTGTTCTGAACACTTCCTTTGAAAGTTTTTCATTCCAAGTAGTCGAGGCCATGGCATCGGGTACGCCCGTGATTACGACGAGTGTAGGTAATTTGGCGGAAATAATTGATGATGGAGTTAATGGATTCCTTGTTAGTCCTCGTGATGCGAAAGAAATACTGGGACCGATTAACCTTCTTGGTTCTAAGGAAATTAGACAAAAGATCGTTTCTGAAGCCAAGAAGAAAGCGCAGAAATTCTCGATCCAGAACACACTCGATAGTCTGGTGATCCTTCTACAAAGACCATGAAATTACTAATGATCTCTACAGATCGAAAGATATTCGAAGAGGGGAGCGGCGTGGCTTCTCGGATGATCGAATACGCCAAAGGGTATGAGGAAGTTCATATCGTCGTGTTCGCACCTGGCGGTGATGAAATAGCCCTTTCGAAAAACTGCTGGGTGTATCCGACACGATCGATGCTCAAAATACGCTATCCGTTCGATGCGATCCGTTTGGGCCGCTTTATCATTACCGGGAGAAAGATCACTCATATTACCTGTCAGGATCCGTTCCTGACGGGCATGGTCGGCATATCTCTCAAGAAAGAATTCAACATTCCGTTGGAGTTACAACTCCATACTGATATCGGTAGTCCCCACTTTGCGCGCACATTCAAGAATAGGATCTTCAAAGCGCTGGCGCTCTCGTACCTACCACGAGCAACTCATATACGCGTGGTGTCACAGAGAATAAAGACCTATCTCACTGAAAAAGTCGGCGTTGCAGCTTCTGTGATCGAGGTGAGACCGATACCTGTTGATGTGGAAAAGATCAAGACGATGCCGGTCTTGCATGATCTCCGTGTTCGTTATCCGCAGTTTTCCAAGATTATTCTGATGGCTTCGCGTCTGGAGAAAGAGAAAAACTTCCGACTGGCATTGGATGCATTCGGAGAAGTGACTCAGTTGTTGCCGATGAATGTCGGGTTGGTGATCGTAGGGAGTGGTGGAGAGTCCAGTCGTATAGAAAGATACATCACGCATCATAATCTTACAGAGAGAGTGATCGTCGAGCCGTGGGTAGATATACATACGCTCGTTTCGTATTACAAGACCGCAGATCTCTTTCTGCTGACCTCGTGGTACGAAGGGTACGGCATGACCCTCATCGAAGCACAAGCCGCTGGTTGCCCGATCGTCTCTACGGATGTTGGTGTAGCCAGGGAAGCAGGGGCGACGATTGTCGGGTATAATGCTCGAGAAGTAGCCGACGCTATCGTGGCACGCCTATCCTAATATGAGACTCCTCATCATAACCCAAAAAGTTGATAAAAATGACCCAGGATTGGGATTTTTCCATGAATGGATATCTGAATTTGCCAAGAAGTTCAAGTCGGTTGTCGTCATCTGTTTGTTCAAGGGAGCCTTCGATCTGCCAGACAACGTGGCAGTGCTTTCGCTCGGTAAAGAAAAATGGAAAAGCAAACTCAAATATATATTCTTGTTGTTCTATTTTTCACTACGCTATTTCAATAGATACGATGCTGTGCTCGTACATATGAACGAAGAGTATCCCGTGTTGGCTGGTTGGCTCTGGCGTCTGATGGGAAAGAAGGTGTATATGTGGCGCAATCATAATATTGGCAATCGGGTGACTGATATCGCATCTCTATTTTGTAATCATGTTTTTTGTACATCAAAATACTCATATACGGCAAAATACAAGAAGACAATTCTGATGCCTGTTGGGGTCAATATGGACATGTTCGCAGAACCTTCTTCTGTTGCCCGGAGGCCACGCTCGATCCTCTCTCATGGTCGCATAGATCCTGTAAAAAATATTCACATATTCGTCGAAGCGCTCGGTATCCTCAAGAAAAAAGGAGTTGATTTTGTCGCAGATATCTATGGCAACCCATCTGCTCGCTCAGATGCGTACTTTGACAATCTCAAGATACGTTCCCATGAGCTTGGCCTAAATGATGTACTGACTTTCCATCCAGGAGTTCCTGTGCATCTTATGAAAGACATTTACAGTGCTCATGAGATCTTCGTGAATCTCAGCCCCAATGGATTGTATGACAAGACAATATTCGAAGCCATGACGTGCGGATGTTTGACTTTGGTATCGAATGATAATCTCCGAGGTGGTATCGATGACCGTCTCATTGTCAAAGAGAGAGATGCAGAAGCAGTGGCACATCAGCTAGCAGAACTTCTCGCATTATCATCTGGAGACAAGCAGAAGATGGTCGAACAGGAGCAGGTATTCGCTCGAGGACATAGCTTGTCGAATCTTTCCGAAAAACTGTATTCTATCTTACACTCATGACAATACTCTGGTTCGGTCTATACGACCCACAATTCGGTAGAAATAAGATCTATAGAGAAGCTCTGGAGACGGCAGGGCATACGATCATAGAGTGCCAAGATACCTCGGGTGGCATCTCGAAATATATTCGTCTATGGAAGAAGCATACTGCCCTCAAAGGAAAATATGACGTGCTCGTCGTCGGGTATCCGGGGCACATCGTGACGCCTCTAGCGCAGTGGATCTCTGACAAGAAGGTCGTGGTCGATGCACTCGGATCGCTCTATGATGCCGAGATCAACTCGCATCGTGCGGGTATCTTGCGAAGGATCAAGAACCGCATCGCAGACCGACTGATGGTCCGCTACGCTGACGTGATCCTGCTCGAGAGTGAGGCGCAGAAGTCATACTTTGAAGTTCATTTTGGTGCATCGGAGAAATACAGGGTCGTCTATACTGGAGCATGGAAAGAGTTCGAGAACCAGTCGGTGCGCTTGAAACATGCAAAGAAGGACCCTGGTACATTCACGGTATTGTTCCGAGGGAAGCTCACTCCAGAATGTGGCATCATGTACATGGTAGAAGCGGCTTCACTTCTGAAAGACAGTCCTCATATCCGATTTGTCATTGCGGGGTCAGGATATCTCAAAGACAAGGTTGAGGCATATATCAGAGACCAACAGCTGAACAATGTTGAGCTCGTCACTCGATATCTTTCTACAGAAGAGCTAGTTGGATTGTATTCGGCAGATGTTGCCTTGGGGCAGTTCGAGAACAACCCACGACTCAACCGCACAATCCCTCACAAAGCGTTCGAAGCGTTTGCTACGAAGACTCCGTTTATAAGTGGCGATGCACCTGCTATACGAGAGATCGTGACCGATGATGAAACTGCGTTCCTAGTTCCCTTGGCAGATGCGTCGGCTATTGCTCGTAGGATCAAGGATATTTCGGCCAGACCAGAACTTCTTCGGCATGTTTCTGAGTCGTCGCAACGGCTGTATCAAGAGAAGTTTTCTCAGGTATTGATCGCAAGAAAATTGGCATCCATAATGCTATAATGCCGCGATGGAGAAAATACGCCTATTCACGGTCAAACTCTGGGGGCAACGACACAAACTAGCTCGCTATCTCATATCAGGACTTTCGGCTACGGCAGTTAACTTTCTTTTTCTATATCTCTTCACCGAAAAGGTGGGATTCCACTATCTCGTCTCGGTCGTTCTTGCCTTCGTGATGGCACTTGGTGTGAGTTTCATATTGCAGAAGTTTTGGACATTCAAGGATACTAACAAAGAGGGTGTGCATCGTCAGGCAGTTATCTATGCTTCGGTAGCAGTCGTCAATACGCTCCTCAACGTACTTTTCGTGTATCTTTTGGTTGAACATGCCCATCTTCATTATTTGGTAGGGCAGTTCATCTCAAGCGGTTTCATCGCTTTCGAAAGTTATTTCATATATCAGATCTTCATCTTCAAAAAGAAGCCTTCGTCCGATCCTATTCCTCTGCCATGATCATCTCTCGAACATTTCTCGGTTCTCTCAACCGACTTGTCTGGGCATTCGCACTCCTTCTTGTGGTCTTTGTTTTGGTTCGTTTGCCGGGAGTGGACGTGCCGTATTACCAAGATGAATGGAAAAATGTCCATGCATCTGCCAGTGTGACAGAAGCGGGGAAGTTCTTCGCTCATCCGCCACTCATGCAAATCGTGTTGATCCAAGGGTACACCATGTTCGGTGCCGATTATTTCCGATTGTTCCCGCTCATATTCTCGGTACTTGCGGCAGGCATGCTGTATCTAGTCCTTGCTCGACGTGGATACAAAACAGCGGGCATTATATCGGTCGGACTGCTCGCAGTTTGTTTTTACAATATACTCGGATCTCTGATGCCTGACGTCGACGGTTCGATACTACCTTTTTTCTTTGTGGCCGCAGTATATGCTTACGATAGGTACAACGAAAGTGTTGGAGCTCTTGCCTGGAGATGGTTTGCGGTCTTTGTAAGTCTGTTGCTCCTGGGATTTCTGACCAAGCTGAGCTTCATCATTGTTGTAGGGGTATTCGCACTCGACTATCTGTTACAAGGGCGCAGAATATTCGAGATACGCAAGATAGGTCTCGTTGCAGGATCACTGGCCACTTTCGGTGTGCTCTATGTAGGACTTTTGTATCTCATCGCTTTTGTGTATCCAACATTCGATATGAGTATCATGTTCGGCCATGCCAACCAGTTCGCAGAGAATGTTGGTCGCAACTGGATACAGATCGTGATACAGGCGGTCAAGGCAGTCTTCTATCTATCACCACTTCTCCTCGTGCCACTCTTCTGGATGTCTCGTGAGACGCTCCAGAAGTCTCGGATATTCATCATATATCTCATACTTGGTGCTGTATTTTATTTTGGTGTTTTTGATTTCTCACGCGGAGTGCTGGACAAGTACCTGATGTTTTCGATCGTGCCACTGGCTGTTATGGCAAGTTTTGTATATGCAGAAGTCTTTGGTCATACAGTCTCACGAAAGACGTGGATATGGGGGACAGGCATCGGGATCGTCGCTGCAGGACTCCTCGTTTGTCTCAATTTCCTACCTCATGAAGTATTCGGGTTGTATCCCAAGACCCTTTGGTTCTCACGTGTGCTCCATGGAGAGTGGGCGATGCTCAACCCGTTCAATGGTGGGTCAGGCCCAATGGGTTTCTATGTTTCATTTTTATTCTTGGCAGTTTCATTCATTGTTTCTGCTCTTGTGGCAGGGGTCGGCATTTTCAAAAAGTCTTGGAGAGGTATGCTCCTGATCGTACTTACGGTTATTGGCATCACGTACAACGTCATCATGGCAGAGGAATTATTTCAGGGAAGGATCAATGGTAGTGCTGCAGATGTTCTCCGAGAGAGTGTGATGTTCATATCTGACCGACCTGATATTACGGAAGTCATCACGTATAATGATATCGGTGCCCGAGAATTGTCTGAACGGGGTCTCTATGCCGGTAGATTCTATGCTGCTCCACAGTTCGAAGAGGGACATCGTGCCAAGTTTGCTGCCTACACAGGACATTATCTGGTCGTTGGTATGCCACCACTCTACGATGGTTTCTATAGTGAATTTTTCTCACACTGTGATATCCTCTTCGAGATACAGTCAGGGGTGATACAGGGAACTCTCTACACATGTCCATAGTATTATATATATGAAACGCATTACTACATATTGGAATAATTATTACTATACGTATGTTGCTGAACTGATCGCGTTTTTGGTTCCTGTTCACGCACACACACTACCGATCTCTCAAGAAGCGGTCATCAAAAAAGGCACCGAGGCATTTTTCGGAACGTCCTCAACATATCAATACATCATTGCGTCTGACGTGCTGGGATATGTATATGACATCACCTCATTTCTCGAAGACGCTCGTCATGCACTGACTGATACAGGGCATATCGTCATTACCCAATACAGTGCGTTGTGGGAACCGGTCCTTCGTGTGGCATCATATCTCGGGTTGCGTGCATCGGTACCTGAGCAGAATTGGTTGTCCATCTTGGATCTCAAAAACATGGCATATCTGGCAGGATACGAGACGGTAAAATCTGGCACCAAGATGATCATGCCGATATATATCCCTCTCGTCTCTACGTTCCTCAATCACTACATAGCGAATCTCTGGCCTTTTTCTCACATGGGCTTATTCCACTATCTTGTGATACGAAAGACTGAACACGGTCTATCCCGAGAAAAGTTACCGAAACCTTCACTCTCGATTATTATTCCTGCACGCAATGAAGCGGGAACCATGGAGGCTATCGCACGCGATCTGCCAGAAGTCGGATCTTTCACGGAGTTGATATTCATCGAAGGGAATTCGACAGATCATACCTACGCAGAGATCGAACGAGTTGCAAAGGCGTATGGACATAAGAGGAAAATCTTGTATGGTAAACAAGGAGGGAAAGGCAAGGGTGATGCGGTACGCAAAGGGTTCGATATGGCAACTGGTGATATTGTCACTATCTATGATGCCGATATGACTGTTCCTGCACATGAGGTCAAAAACTTTTATGATGCACTCGTTGGAGGCAAGGGCGACTTTATCAATGGTACTCGGCTGGTGTATCCGATGGAAAAAGAATCCATGCGCATCCTCAACTTTTTTGGTAATAAGTTTTTTAGCATGGCATTTAGTTGGATACTCGGTCAGCCGCTCAAAGACACATTATGTGGGACCAAGATGCTCCGCCGTTCGGATTATGAACTCGTCAAAAAAGGTCGTGCGTTCTTTGGTGACTTTGATCCGTTTGGTGATTTTGATCTCTTGTTCGGTGCAGCCAAGCTCAATCTCAGGATCATAGACATGCCCGTGCATTACAAACAGCGTGTGTATGGTGAGACCAATATCAGTCGCTGGAAACACGGATGGCTCCTGCTCCGCATGACGGTCTTTGCGGCGCGTAAACTCAAGTTTCGCTAGTGTATCTATATGATAAATGCAGAAACACATTTCGATACGATCGCTCGAGAATATGATTATTGGAAGAATAAGAACGCGTATTATTATCGCAACCTGATAGCTCTGTATCGGTCACTCATCCCTATGGGAAGTTCTGTCTTGGAGATCGGATGCGGAACAGGAGACATCTTGACCAAGCTCGGTGTCAGAGAGGGGAAGGGTATTGATGTCAGTCATGAGATGATCGAGATCGCTCGCAAGAAGCATGCTGACAAAAAAGAGGTCACCTTTGCGCGCGAAGATATCCATGACTCCAATACGACCTATCAGATGGAGTATATTTTCCTCGCTGATGTTCTGGAGCATGTTCATGATGTGCCGAGATTTTTGAGTCAACTTGCTCGGAGGATTTCGCCACGGACAAAAGTGATCGTGTCACTAGCGAACCCGATCTGGGAACCGTTGCTCATGTTGACCGAAAAGTTGGGCATGAAAATGCCTGAAGGTCCGCATCATCGTCATCCGATCCCAGAACTCGAGATACTCTTCGTTCAGGCGGGATTGAAGATAGAGAAGAAGGGGTTCCGGCTGCTGATCCCAAAAGATATGCCAGGAGCAGATTGGGTCAATGCGCGGTTCTATCATAACCCTCTTCTTGCTCGATTTGGCTTTACGGTATACTGGATTTTGGGTCGGTAACATGGTATTATTTCGGACTATATGACCACGATTATTCGCCCCAAAAAGCCTTTGTCTTGGGGAGATTTTACGGAATTATGGGCTCAGAAAGAACTCCTCTATTTCTTCACCTGGAGAGACCTCAAGATCCGCTACAAGCAAACAGTACTCGGTGTGCTCTGGGCACTTTTCCAGCCATTTGTAACCATGGTAGTGTTCACGGTATTTTTCGGTACATTCGGCAAGATTCCTTCTGATAATATTCCGTATCCGGTGTTTGTGTTTTCGGGATTGCTTTTGTGGCAACTTTTCTCGGCGACATTATTGCAGGCGAGTAACAGTCTGGTGAGTCAGGAGAGTCTTCTTACCAAAGTGTATTTTCCTCGTCTGATTTTGCCATTATCGTCCCTCTTCTCAAATCTTGTAGACTTTGCGGTTGCCTCACTCATACTGGTTGGTCTCATGGTGTACTATGGATTTGTGCCACATATTCTCGGACTGCTCTTGGTACCACTCCTCGTAGCTATCACCTGTGTATTTGCTGTAGGTTTGGGGCTATTCCTGGCTTCGCTCAATGTAAAATATCGTGACGTAAAATATATCTTGCCATTTTTCGTGCAACTTCTTTTGTTTGTGACACCTGTGATCTACCCGCCAAGTATTCTCGGGGCGTATTCATGGATATTGGCTCTCAACCCGATGACCGGTGTGATCAAGGCGATGCGCGCAGCACTCTTCGGTGGTCAACCGATCAACTGGATGTTGTTATTGATCTCTGCGGGAACGGCGATCGCAATCTTCTTGATTGGACTTCTGTATTTCAAGAAATCAGAGCGACGTTTCGCTGATCTTATATAAATCTATGAATCCTATTATCGAAATAAAACACGTTGCAAAATCCTACTCGATCAATCGCGGAGATGAACGCTATGTGGCGTTGCGTGATGTGGTGATGAATGTGGCGAAGTCGCCCTTTCGTTTCCTTGGAGACAAAGCCAAGAAAGTCGCAGGTCGTGACAAAAAAGAGATTTTCTGGGCGCTGAAGGATATGGATCTTTCTATACAAAAAGGCGAGATCATCGGTCTCATCGGCCCCAACGGCGCAGGCAAATCCACTCTGTTGAAAATCCTCAACCGCATCACCGAACCAACGTCGGGTGAGGTGATCATTCGTGGCAAGATATCTTCGTTGCTCGAAGTCGGTACAGGCTTTCATCCTGAGCTTACAGGGAGAGAGAATATTTTCTTTAGTGGCGCGATCCTCGGCATGAAGCGCAAAGAGATCGCTCGCAAGTTCGAAGATATCGTGAAGTTCGCCGAGATGGAGCAGTTTATCGATACCCCGGTAAAGCGCTATTCATCTGGTATGCATGTACGTTTGGCATTTTCGGTCGCTGCTCATATGGAGCCAGATATCCTGCTTATCGACGAAGTCTTGGCGGTAGGTGATATCAGTTTCCAGAAAAAATGCCTTGCCAAAATCCAAGAAGTTGCCAAGCGTGACAATCGTACCATCCTCTTCGTCAGTCATAATCTTGATGCGGTGCAAGGCCTGTGTGATCGTTCGGTGTATCTCGATCATGGAGAGGTCAAAATGATCGGTAAGACGGAAGATGTTATCAAGACGTATCTGGACAAACAGCTCAATCGTGAACACAAAGCCGTATATGAATTTCCAACAATAGAAGGGAAGCTGCAACAGATTCGCAAAGTTACCGTTAAGGACGCCAGTGGTCTTCCGGAGACCTCGCTCGAAGCGGGTCAGCCATTTTCGATCGAGATCGAGTATGATCTACTCGAAGACCGTTCGGAGTTCATGATGGTTCTGCGATGTGTTAATGAGCAAGGAAATCTCGTATTCTTCGTGCGTGATACCGACAAAAACCCTAGTCTCGCTTCGAACCGAAAGGCGGGTCACTATACAACGACATTTACATTTCAACCTTCGACAGGACTCTCGCTTCAGTTGGGACAATACACGTTCATGATCCGTATATATCAAGATCCGACCAGCGAGATTTCTGTACCTATAGAGATCGTAGACTCAACGAAAAAGTTTATTCATTATCCAGGAGCATTGCTTATCAATAGTCCGTGGGATATAAGCCGCACAGATTTATGATGATATCTTCAACATCACTCACTTCCGCAAAACGGTTTATCCGTTCCGGGTTCGGGATCAAGAGGCTGTATCGTCGTCTCAAAAATCGTCGAGATCGAAAACAGTGCACAGAAAAAGTTCGCTCAGGTGGAGTCATGTCGACACGCAGAGAAGCGCACGTACTTCTCGGTTCACCAGTATTACTTGCTGATGCTGAGGTTGTTGCGTTACAAGCTTATGCGCGCAAGGCTGATACGACGATCGTCGAAATCGGATGTGCATACGGAGGATCATCATTGTTATTTTTGTTGGGCAAAAAAGACCAGACACGTCTGTATTCTATAGATCCGTTCGTAGTGGATTCTATGGATACGTTCCAGGCTACACGAGATCTGTGTTACACCCATGTCGTGAAGGCTCTCGCTGATGTAGGCAAGGCAGAACGATCTTCTGCGTGGAATCTTATTCCTGATTATAGTTATAACGCAGTAGAGTCATGGGAGATATCTATAGATGTGCTCTTTATCGACGGAGATCATACGTACGATGCTGTGGTTCAAGACTTCAACCAGTGGATTCCGTATGTGCGCAAGGACGGATATATTCTTTTTCATGATTCGAATATTGCTCCAGGAACTGCAGAGGGGAAGTACAACAAAGGCTGGCCTGGTCCATCGAGACTAGTCATTGAACTCGAGAAACATCCAGCGGTGAAGCTTGTTGAGAAGATTCATTCTATAACTGTATTTCAAAAGAAGTAATGTCAAAACCAACTGTTCATATTGTATACAAAAAGCCTCGAGCCAATACTATAATTGGCAAAGTGTTCGATAAGATTGGTCTCAACGTGCCGGGTATTCCGGCTCTGTGGCGTAGAGGCAATCATATTGCCTGGAAAATACCCAAGCGTCATCCGAATTCTGCTTCATTCAACCTTATCGGCGCATTTAAAAAGAGGGGCAAGATCAAGTTTTATGACTTATGGGAGAAGCGTGCCGCAGGTATAAGAGAGGGGGATTCCTTCATTGGCTTACCAGTACAAGTATATGACGGTCGTTCATGGGATGATCCGAGTATTGATTGTGTCACGCGTCGCACTCTCGAGAAATACAATCTTCAGGGGACGATCATCATCCCGTATTGTCACGATCTGCGGTACAACCAGTCAACGACAGGACTGATCGAAAAGCATGGCAAAAACCTGATTATCCTTTCAGGGAAATATTGGACAGATACCTGGGATCAAAGTCCGATCAAAGGATACGTGAAAAATCTGTTACGCGTGAATATGGGTATCGATCCAACAGAATATCCAGTGATAAAGAAGTCTTTCAATCCAAAAGGTAAGCGCAAGTATCTCTATATCGGTCAGTCTGCCTGGTACAAAAACACTGCAGAACTCGAACGTATCGCGGCAGCCATTCCCGGATTTGAAGGAGGATATATCTCAACAGGAGAGATCAAGGGCTGGAAGAAAATTGCTAGCTGGGCAGATCTCACACCTGCTTATATGGAAAAGTTGGCAGAAGAGTATGATATTTTCGTGAATGTCAGCAGTGCCGATCCGTCACCTGCAACGATCTTGGAGAACATGTGCTTCGGCTTTGTGGTGGCATGTACACCCGAGTCGTCATATGACTATGCATCTCTGACTCGACTGCACGTCAGTGATACTGCGTTCAATGTAAAACAGCTACTCGACCTGCAACAGGTCGATGAGAGTGAATTGTTCAGACGCGCACAGGTCAACCGCGAGATAGCGATCCGAGATCACAACTGGGAAGAGATCACTAGCAAGATCGTAGATTTCTTGGAACGAGTAAAGACAGAAGAAGGGTTGTTTTTGGTGGAGTAGACAGTTCTACGCAAAACCTCTCATCAATAGTTTGATATTGTGTTTCTCGATCTCGGCTTTGAGTTGGTCTTTTGACATGAAGCGTTCTGGGTTTTTGATGTGGTGGAATTCGGCGATGATCTGAGTGACACGTTTTATGGCCTCTGGGCTTTTGACGAGACTTTCGAGCATCGAGTATTCGCTGCCTTCGGAGTCGATATCGAGTACAACTTGATCTCCTGGTGAGGTGACTTTGAGGATGAATTCAGGGAGAGAAATCATCGATGATACAACCTCATACCCCTGGTGTATATTGGTCACTTCGTGGTCTGACTTGAGCCATGGCTCGAAAGAGTCGCCCTTGTCGTCGTCTTTTTCGTAAAAGGTGATCGTGTCGTTGGTGCCTCCGAGTCCAAAGGGGCAGAGCTTGATCGTGTATTTTGATGACATCTTCTGGCACTTTTCTATGAGTTTGGCGTAGTGGCGAGGTGATGGTTCGAAGATCCAAATAGTATGGTCGCTGTAGTCATGAGGAAGCGTTGCGAGCCAGTCGAATGTCTGCCCGATATTGCCTCCGACGTCAAAGAAATGTTTTGTCATGGTGGTGTGATTATAGTCTATTCTTTAGAGCTAATCCACTATCTTCATCTGCTTCGTTATTTTCTGCACTCAAACTCTCACCTTATGCTCGATAAGGCTCGAGTTTTCGCTTGAAAATGCCTCGCATATGAAAGATAGTGGATACGCTCTTAGGCGATCTCAACACTTTTGTGTATGGGGAATAGTTTGCTGCGGATACGACCTTTGTATTCGGTGATCCGGCGGCGGAGATAGCGTAAGAATCCTACGTGCCAATTTTCGATGTTGATGATCTTCCAGTTTTTACCGAGCGTGGGGAGTTTCCAGTCTTCGTTTTCTCGAGAATAGCGGTGTACTACTAGTCTTTGATGGGATGCGTCATAGGGTAGACAGTCGATCATGAACATAAACGAAGAATCAATCACGTGGATTTCGGCAGCCTGTTCGATAATGGAGCAATAGTCAAAGCTATTGGGAGCCAATGTCGGATCTGGTGTAACAATTGTGTATTGTGGGTCGATCAGTTTGCGATCGATGAGATACGAGCGGCGAATGTCTTCATGGAGAAATACGTAGGGTTTTTTTGGGGCGACAGTACTGAAGAGTCTTTGCTCGGCCTCAGGATCACGGTCGACATTGAAACTACTCCATTTTTTTGAAAGGTCTATGTTTGCCATGGCGTAAAATTGATTCTCGAGAAGTTCTCCGGAGTTGCGATCAAGACGATCGAACCCAAGTATCAATGCAGAATCATATCGATGGTGCGGGAATGAGACGGTTTTCTCAGCGATATATTTTTTTGCTTCGACATCGGTACCTTTAATTACGTCCACATTTTTGAGGTCGCGGAACATGAAAGCAACAGAAGGGTAATTTCTCTCCAAAGTGAATATACCAACGCGTGTATGGGTCTTTGCATATTCACGAACAATGCCATGACACATAAAGTGGTCTCCGAGACCGAGGTGGTGATATATGACGATACTCGACATACCAGAAGTATACGAGATATATGGGTTATCGGGTAGCTTTGAGGTATTTACACGGAACTGGTGACCGGGCGTCAAGTCTCGACCTTTTGAGGTGGGTATAGTACATTGCTTGTATATATGGCATCAAAAAAAGCCAAAAAGCCTCAGAATACACGTGTTGCCAAGAAGGTACCTTCACGGCGCCCAGTAAAACAGGTTGCACCCGTATCTACACAAAAGAAGCCTTCATTGAAAGTGGTGCGTAGTTCACCTCATCCGTATATCGGCAGAAAAGTAAAAGCTGCTATTCTGCATACGATCGACGCGCCGCTGGCAGTCGGTCATGTCGAGCTTACCGAGTTGCTCTTCGGTCAGGTATTGGTAAAAATCCTCGCAAGTGGCATTTGCGGAGCGCAACTCCTCGAGATCGGTGGTCACAAAGGCAATGCCAAATTCGTTCCGCATCTTCTTGGACATGAAGGTGTAGGAATTGTCGAAGAAGTGGGTCTTGGTGTGAGTCGTATCAAAAAAGGCGACAAAGTGATCATGCACTGGAGAAAGGGTGAGGGTATTGAGGCTGATTTTCCTACATATATATACGAGGGCAAGCCTATTCGTAGTGGCAAGGTGACGACATTTAGTGAGTATTCTGTAGTGTCTGAAAACAGACTCACTCCGGTGCCACACGAAACACCAAATGAACTCTGTGCACTCCTGGGGTGCGGACTTTCTACGGCACTTGGAGTGATCAAAGACGAGGCCAATGTGCGTTTCGGTGAAAGTGTGATGATCGTCGGTGCAGGAGGTATGGGACTCAATATGGTAAAGGCGGCAACTCTTGCCAGTGCCTATCCGATCATCTCGATCGATATCAATGATCACAAACGAGAGCTGGCACATGAACTTGGAGCACACCTCTTTATCAATTCATCTACGCACAGTATTGCAGAAGAGTTACAGAAGCATTTTGGCATCAAAGATGTAGATGTTCTCATCGAGACTCCAGGGAGTAAGCATGCGCTCAGAGAAACGATCCCATTCTTGAGTGGTGTAGGGAGATGTATCATGGTTGGTCAGCCGAAGCCTGGTGAGACAGTTGAACTTCTCAACGCAAATCATATGTTCGGTGGCGAGGGCAAAACCATCAAAGCCACACAAGGAGGCAAATTTTCGCCCACACAAGATATCCCGCGCTATGTACGACTGCACAAGGCTGGAGTGCTGAGTGTCAAAAATATCATCACTCATCGTATCCGTCTCGACGAGATCAACGAAGCTATCGATCTGGTTCGCAAAGGCCAGGCAAGTCGTATTTTGATAGAAATGTAATATGAAAGATCACCTTCTATCTGCATACAAGAAGATGCTCGGTATCCGTATTGCCGAAGAAGAGATCGCTGCGTATTATCTCAAAAACAAAGTGATGAGTTTCGTGCATTTTTATGTAGGTCAAGAAGCTGTGGCCGTCGGTGTGTGCGATGCGCTAGAGGCAGACGATCGCGTGATGGGTAACCATCGTTCTCATGGTCATTATTTAGCAAAAGGGGGTGATCTTACGCGCATGGTTGCAGAATTACTCGGCAGAGAGAATGGTCTGGCAAAAGGGAAGGGTGGTTCTATGCATATGATAGATAAGTCTGTGGGCTTCGTCGGATCTACACCGATACTGGGAAGTGTGGTACCTCTAGCAAATGGCAGTGCCTTCGAACAAAAATATACTCACAAGAAAAGTCTGACAGTTGCGTTTTGTGGTGACGGGGCTTTTGAGGAAGGTGTTGTTTATGAGACGTTGAATCTCGCCGCACTGTTCGTGCTGCCATTTTTGTTAGTTGTTGAGAACAATCTGTACTCGGTCAACTCCAAACTCAAGGATCGTCGCTCGGCTGGTCATGATGTCGAGAAGATTGTGTCCGGTTTTGGTGCTACATATATACGCGCAAATGGTAATGACTATGAAGACGTGTATGCAAAAGCTCAACAAGCCGTGGCACATATTCGAGCTGGCAAAGGTCCGGTAGTGCTCGAATGCATAACCTATCGTCATATGGCACATAGTGCACCACTCTTCGATGACGCTCAAGGCTATCGCGAAGAAGATGTGCTCGAGAAGCGTCTCGAGCAAGACTCGCTCAAAAGACTCAAGGGTATACTGAGTGCACAGGGTGTCACCGAAACCGTGTTTGCACAGTTAGAAAAAGAAGCTCGTGAGTACGCGCTCGAAGCGATCCGTCATGCAGAGGTATCTCCATATCCTCCCGCAGACGATATGTATAAAAATCTCTATGTCTGAACGAATTATTAAAACTAACGAAGCAATAACCGAAGCCACAAAACAGATGATGGCTGTAGACCAGCGCATCTTTGTGATGGGCCTGGGTGTGTCATACAAAAATGGGGCAGATGGGACAACTGCAGGGCTCAAGGCGTTGTACCCTGATCGAGTATTCGATGTGCCGGTATCAGAAGCAGGGTTCACTGCTATGGCAGTAGGCGCAGCGATCAATGGTCTCAAACCTGTCATTCACCATGGTCGTGTAGAGTTCGCATTATTGGCTGCTGATGCGATATTTACGCAAGCAGCAAAATGGAATTATATGTTTGGTGGAGGCAGTCCCGTACCAATAGTGATCCGTATTGCAGTCGGTCGTGCCTGGGGTAACGGTCCTCAGCATACACAGGCTCTGTATTCTCTTTTTGGTAATGTGCCCGGACTCAAGGTAGTCATCCCTTCGACTGCTGCGATGGCAAAAGGTCTTTTGGTTTCTGCTCTCAAGGAAGCGAGTCCGGTGATCATCCTGGAATCACGGTGGATCTATGGCATGAAGCAGGATGTTCCAGAAAATCTCTATGAAGTCCCGTTGGACAAAGCTCATGTGTTTAAAAAAGGAGACAAGGTTACTCTTGTTGCGTATGGAGATGGTTTCGTTGCGGCTCTGGAAGCGATAGAGATCCTTAGGGAACAGGGTATTACAAATGCGGTTGAACTTGTAGATCTCGTAAGTCTCAATCCGATCGATCATGCAACCATTGCTGTATCTTTGAAAAAAACAGGACGGTTACTTTGTGTTGATACGACCAACGGAGCTTTTGGTATTGCTTCGGAAATTATTGCAAAAATTGCACAAAATAAAGATATTAAACTTACCACTACGCCCGCATCTTTGTCTTGTCCCGAAGTCCCGTGCCCGACATCTTCGGCGCTCACAGAAGGGTACTATCCAACCAAAGTCGATATTGCAAATGCGATATTGAACATGTTGGGCAAGCCACCGGTTGACCGCAAACTTTCTTTTGAGGAATATCATACACATCCAGGGTTTATTGTGAAATAAAAATCACCTAACAGAAAAGGTGATGTAGATATACAGCATGTGTAACTCCTAAGTACTTTTGGCTTTCTGTGCCAAGGTAAATAGGGTGATGGATCCAAAGGCTAGACATAGGCCGCCGATCTCGTACCAGCTGATCGAGCGTAACTTTCCTTGGAATGCAAGACGGCTGAAGTCATAGGTGATGACCAAAGTTGTCATGACAACTTCCATAGTAAGGAGTACGTTGGCGGTGATAGGTGTTTTGGCCATCGCTTTGAAGCGGCAGAGGTTGTCGAGCCAGAAGAACAAGGCTGCCACTATCGCGAACATGAGTACGGAGGTTATATTGGGGATCGATTCTTGTTTGATGAGCATAAATCCTCCGGAAGTCATAGACCATACGATACCGATGATACCCACAAAAAGGTACACAGGCATGCCTTGCGACCCAATGCGCGCAAAGATCATGCCAATACCAGCGAAGAGACCGCCAAGAAGGGAAATGGTGAACCAGTTGAATGTCATATATTGTTCAATGTGCTGTTGAGGTGAGAGGTTTCCGTGAGCGTCGTTTCCGGTATGTAAGCTACCATGCTGACATTGACAAGTCAACATATCAATGATACTGTACTTATTAGTACAGTATCATTCTGTATGAAATCTTAATAAAGAAAGGAGCCCTTAATGAGCTCAATCAAAGTCGTGTCTCTCAATTGTGGTCGTGGTCTCAAGCATCTCGAAGCGACGCGGAAGTTTCTTCACGAATGTGATGCAGACGTGATCTGTCTTCAGGATGTTGCACTGCGTCATATCCCCGAAGGAGTGGAGCTGGGTGGGCCAGATACGCTGTTGCCTGTCGGGTTTCACTCACGTCACTTCTACGCAATGACCAACCATATCGTCAAAGGTGGCGAGCGCACCCATGTTGGCGTTGGAATCTTTTCCAAATACCCCATGCGGTCAGTCACAGCAGAGGCCTATCTAGGCAATCTGCTACCGGTCCTCGATCTGCAGGGGATCGATGTCGATCCTGTCACAGGCGACACAACGAACCATCGTATTGCAGAGGTTCGGGCGACCGAGAGTCGTATCTTGCTCACTGCTGGTATCGATGTGGAAGGCCAAGTATTCCATATCGGCACTACTCACGGCACGTGGGTCAAAGGTGGGGTGGCTGATGATGTTCAGCTGTACTCAATGGCTGAGCTGTCCTGTATTATCAAGAGTTACCCCTCGCCCTTGGTTATGGTTGGAGATTTCAATCCAGACAAAGATGGTAAAGTTATGTCGATCCTGACTCAGCTCATGGTTTCGAGGATGCCTGAAGAGATTAATAACACCCTCGATCCAGTCAATCATGCTCTGAAGGGGAAGTTTCCTGTCATGGCCGACTTCTTCTTTACTCGAAAGACCGAATATGCGTACACTGTTTCGGGTGTTCAGGTGCATTTCGGTGTCAGTGACCATGGTGCGATCTCTGCTACTGTCACTCGAAGCAACGACTGATCGTCAGAACTTACATTCACTCGCCACTCCTTACCGGGTGGCGATTTTTTATCTCATCACCTTCGCATCCACAAAAATGCTATTCACGTACGTATCGGCATAGAGAACGTATCCTTTTGTTGCCAAGTAATCCTCCACATCTTTTTCTTTTTCGAGTTTTCCGTCACGGTTGTAACGTAATGTTTCGGTGCAGATGACTTTTGGTCGATGAATAGAGAAATCAATTGAACTCACAATGTCGAAGTCTAAACCTTCTGCATCAATAGAGAGGATATCGGGTGCTTGGTTATGCAAATAGTTCTTAATTAGATTCGTCACTGTCACTAGGGGAATTTGCACCACTCCTTTGATCTTCTGATCACCATAATGTTTCTTAGTTGCAGTTTCTTCTGCTTCGTCTTTTGAAAATGTATTGAGATTGTGTGAACTCATTTTGTAAAAATCCGCTGCGGATTTTTCTACAGGACCAGCACCAGCGTTGAGGACGACGTCATGTGTACGTATACGTTTGATTACTTTGTAAAATGCATCATCAGGTTCTACGCAGATACCATGGCCACCTTTCTTGTAAAAGAGGTAGGTGTTGTTACCCAAGATAGGGTGGTACGTACCGATATCGATATAGGTTGGTTGGGTGATACCGAGACCAGAGAGGAATGTGTTGATGATGATATCTTCACCACATTGTGCGTAGCTCGGTTTGTACTTCTTGGAAAAATGATACGCAAAAAAGTTGCGGTACGTCTTTGGCTTTAGAAACTTGGAAATAATCATCATTGAGGTAATGACAGGATACTCAGATGTTTTTGTACGACAGTCGGGATCACTGGGTGTTTGCCTTTGAGTGCAAAATACTGACGCTGTGCGGTTTCGAAGTCTGCATCCGTCATGATTTTGACTAATTCTTTGAATGTGGTTTTTGGTTTCCAACCAAGAGCTTTTTTGGCTTTTGTATAGTCGCCGATCAGGAGGTCTACTTCGGCTGGACGGAAATATCGCGGATCGATAGCTATGATGGTTTTACCGGTATGCGCATCGATACCACGCTCCTTGACGCCTTTGCCTTTCCAGGCCAGTTTGAAGCCTAGGAGTTTGGCGCATTCTTCGATGAACTCGCGCACGGTATGTGTTTCGTTTGTGGCAAGTACAAAGTCATCGGGTTTTTTGACTTGCATCATCTTCCACATGCCTTCGACGTAGTCTTTGGCATAGCCCCAGTCGCGCTTGGCGTCGAGGTTACCGAGGTAGAGTGTGTCCATCAGGCCAAGACGGATCCGGGTAAGACCCAAAGTGATCTTGCGAGTAACGAAGGTCTCACCTCGGCGAGGGGATTCGTGGTTGAAGAGGATGCCGTTGACTGCGAACATGTTGTAACTCTCTCGATAGTTCTTGGTGATCCAATACCCATATACTTTGGCGCAGCCATACGGTGAGCGGGGATAAAAAGGCGTAGTCTCGCGTTGAGGGATCTCTTGGACTTCACCGAACATCTCCGAAGAAGATGCTTGGTAAAACTTTGTCTTGACACCACTCTCGCGGATCGCATCGAGAATGCGCAGGGTACCGAGTGCTACGATGTCACTCGTGTATTCTGGCTGGTCGAAGCTGACGCGTACGTGACTTTGTGCACCGAGGTTGTAGATCTCATCTGGTTTGATCTTGGCGATCAGGCGGGAGATATTGGAACTATCCGAAAGGTCGTTGTAGTGCAAGAAGAGGCGAGTGTTCTTCTGGTGGGGATCCTGGTAGAGGTGCTCGATGCGGGCAGTGTTGAAGCTCGAGGAGCGTCGGATCAGGCCATGCACCTCGTAGCCTTTTTCCAGAAGGAGTTCTGCGAGATACGATCCGTCTTGTCCAGTGATGCCGGTAATGATTGCTTTTTTCATAAGATTCGACCAGTATACATTTTGTGATATCATCAGTCTACTTGATATACAGCACGATTATGTATTCTGCTACACCTCTCATATCTCGGGTCTACCATACTATTTGCAAACAACCTTATTTTGCAGCTTTCATCGCCTGTCTCATACTCCTTGCGTGTATTTCTGTTTTCGCTCGGCCTCATGTTATCGATGGTGATGCGGTGACCTATGTCGATGCGATCAAAGTGCTCAATGGAGCACCGCTCGATGCATCTATTGGTATGCATAATTATGTGATTCATCGCATCATGACTACGTTTGTAGGTCTTGAGATCATCAATGGGCTATCTTTTATATTCGGAAGTGTCGAGGTTGCGTGGCTTGTATGGGCAAGCATACTTTATCTCTTTGTAAACATCCTTTTTTATAACCTCTTGTTACGCATGTTCGAAAGTGCTCGCACAGCTCTCATCGGCGGACTCTTCTTTGCAGCAAATTATGCCATGGTGATATTTGGCCTGACCTATTTTATGGATATTGGTGGCTGGTCGTTCTATGTCCTCTCGATTTATTTTCTCTATCGATATATCCAGACACAGAATACAAAAGATCTATGGGTTGCAGTATTGGCTATGTCAGTAGGCGGTTTGTTCAAAGAAAATGCGCTCGTGGCATATGTACCGCTTTTTCTCACAGTCTTTTATGAGAATAGGTCTTCGTTAATTACATTTTTGCGCAAGATTATCCCACTTTCACTTGTTGCAGGGGCGCCGTTCATCCTCCATCAAATCATCGTTTATCTGGCATATGGAGAACATTATCTGCACTGGGTCATGATCAACAAGACTGCTTACATCTACAGTTCGCGTCTCATTGAGTACATCAAAAGTTTAGGCTCGCTCCTTAACTTCTTGGCACCAGTTGCTCTGGTTGGTGCAGTGGTTGCTCTCAAAACATTCCGCATAGCAGATATCAAGAAATATATCTTTATTGCAGGGGTATTGATATCATCTGTGCCAGCTGTGATGTGGCCGGGTATAACTCAGCGAGTGCTGTTCATGGTTGTTCCGGGTCTTGTGATGCTCGCTTGCTTTGCGGTCAAGAGATACGAGAAGTATTGGTATGTATTCATTCCGGTACTCATCGTCTACTCGCTCATGAGCTTGTATATGGATTCATTTGTGCTTAACTTCGTCAATCTTCCATTCTGATATGAAAACCTTCCTGATCTGCATAGCTCTAGCCTTTGCCCTCTTTATGGGAACATATCGGCTCGTCGAGACGCCACCTACGTGGATGGATGAGGGCGTAATTTCACAGGTGGCGATAAACATGGTCAATCATGGGGTGTATGGATATCAGATATCCCCCGGAACATTCGTCGATGCGGAGTTTCTGACCACAAGCTATCCAGTTACATTTCCGTTGATAATGGTATTCAAGTTGTGGGGGATTGGTCTTACCGAAGCGCGTACCCTCATGGTGTTATTCATACTCGGGTTTATTGCCGGTGCGTATCATCTGGTACGCGAACAGTCTCGATATACACATTGGCTTGTTCCGCTGCTGTCACTCGTCTTGCTTGTGAGTTTCGCTCCGTTGTATGGTCATGGAAAAAATGTGTTAGGTGAAGTACCTGGACTCATGTTTTTCGTATCGATGTTGTATTTTCTGTCTCGTATGGAAAAGGGGAGCGAGCGATGGGGGACGGCGCTCTCGGCGGGACTATGCGCGGGTCTGGCAATGGCGACAAAGCCGATATATCTCATTGTTGTTGCTCCCGCTTTGGTGGTAACGGTCTTTATTTTCCGAATTCGATTTTCAGTTCGCAAAAGAGTCTGGCTATTCGTAGGGTGTGTATTACCGCTTATTGCGTGGTACCTCATTCAATTCACCACAACTACACATGCCAGTATCTTTACTGGTAATCCTGATATGGTTTCGATAACACAGCTCATCATGACGAACCTGGGTCGATTTGTTACCGAAGCTCAACCTATGTATTTCCTCGGGTTGATGCTGGTCTGGTGGGCTTCGGTGTATATTCGCATGGTGCGCAGTCGACCTTTGTCTGTGGTTGAATCCATAGCACTTATCTTTTCGACCGTGAACTTGTGCGCATATACGGTAACCCTCGGATATTATCGCTATTTTTTCCCAGGAGAAATCATTGCTCTGATATTCTTCGTACCTTCTCTGTGGTATGTCTGGGATGTGATCTCTTTGCGCATTCCTCTCTTGCATCGAAAAGTATTTTTCACTGTCATACTCGCCTTGATCGGGTTTCAGGTGTATCAAACACTTTTTACTTCCTGGATTGCGGATTATAAGGATAGCAATCGAGCTCAAGAACTAGAGATGTATATAGGGGAACTTCCGGCAGAGAAGATGATACTTTTTTACAATGTACCAGAAGCCGTTATATTTCTTCCTCATGATAACTACGCTCAGTATATCCGTCTGGCAGATAGTGTGATCCGGGGTCAGGAGAATGTAGCTGCTTTGGCGCAAGGTGTTCCTGACCTTGTACTTGTTGATCAAAAATTTGACCTCAAAGATATGCCTTCGCGTTATGTTGAAATAGCTCGTTTTGATAAGTATATTCTTTTCGAAAAGAGTGCTACACTGCCAAAATAACATCATCCCCATGAATCCTGTCGAATTGTCAATTGTGTTGCCGGCGTATAAAGAGAAAGAAAACCTGGCATTACTTGTGCCACAGATCGAAGAAGAGTTCAAAAAAGATCGTATCGAGATCATTATTGTAGATGATAATTCTGCAGATGGAACTCGCGAGTTGGCTGCGGAACTACATCGTACGTACGGCAACGTGATCTTGATCGAGCGACCAGGACTCCTTGGTATCGGTTCTGCGTTGAGAGACGGGTACAATCGTGCAACAGGGGAATACATCCTTTCGTCAGATGCTGATCTTTCTTTTTCTCCAGATGATATGCGAGTTATATACACTAAGATCCAGAGTGGATACGATCTGGTGTTGGGATACTATACGAGTGTCGCATCACAGGGTTCTCGTGGTCTCAATGGTTTCATCACCGTATCCATTAGTACGGTTTCAAACACGATCATGCGCCTGCTTGCGGGTGTTGGAAACCTCAAAAACTACAATACCAATTTCCGCGTCATCCGTTCATCAACGTGGAAAAGTTTCACTACTGTTGAGGACCGCAACTTCTTCCTCTTCGAAACAATATACCGTTCAAAGCAACAAGGGGCTCGTATCACCGAAGTGCCTGTGACATTTTCGGCTCGCAAATTCGGAGAGTCCAAACTCAACTTTTTCCAACAGGCGCCACGATACTTCCTCAAACTCATTCGTTTCCGGCTTACCGGTAAGTCATCTTGACTCTATGGAAAAAATATCGTTATACTCCCCATATGAAAATAGAAATCCTCACCCCTTCATGTAACCTCGACACGATCCGTGATGGTCGGGGTGGCATCTTTACCTGGATACCACAGGACGCGTTGGTCGAGGTCAATCTCCTGTATTTCCTCCCGGGCAAAGCTCGCGGACACCACTATCATCCCGAGTTCCATGAATATTTCATGGTAGTAGAAGGTTCGGGGGTTATGGTCACTCGTGATCATGAAGATGCTCCAGAAGAACAGATCCACATGAGCCGTGGCATGTGTGTACGTACACCAAAAGGAGTGTCACACGCCTTCTTCGCCATCACATCGGTGACCGCCATCTCACTTTTGTCCAAGAAATGGGATGACTGCAAGCCGCCTATCGTACGTGTAGAGTATCTCCATAATTTGGGTCCTGCTGGCCCAGCCAAGAAATAAGATGCAATCGATAGCTGTGATCGGTGCGCGAGGGTATGTAGGCAAGGCGCTCTGCCGTGCACTGCTGGCACGAGGCACCTATGCAGTTACCGAAGTTACCCGAGAGAATTATGAGGAGATGCGACAAAAGGAATTTGACATCGTCATCAATTCCGCCATGCCATCGGCACGGTTCAAAGCCAAGAATGATCCAGCATGGGATTTTCGTGAGACGGTGACCAAGACTGCCGATATTGTATATGGGTGGAAATATAAAAAACTGGTGCAGGTGAGCACGGTATCTGCTCGCTGTCAGCTCGATACTGTATATGGACGTCACAAGGCTGCTGCAGAGAAGTTGTGTGAATTTGGTGACAACCTGATCGTCAGACTCGGTGCGATGTATAGCGAAGATCTCTCCAAAGGAGTGTTGGTGGATATGATGGAAGGCAAAAAAGTATTTGTAGATGGAGATAGTAGATACTGTTTTGCATCACGAGATTTTGTTGCATCGTGGATCGCATCACATCTCGATCGATCGGGGATCGTAGAGGTGGGAGGTAGGGAAGCTGTGAGTCTCCGGGATGTGGCTGCGCATCTTGGCAAGGCGATCGTGTTTGAAGGTGCTCTCGATCATCAGGAGATCGAAAATCCAGATCCGAGTATGTCGCAAGCAAGGGAAGTTCTTGACTTTCTGGATGGTTGGAAGAGATAATCACCCTATATGAAAAACATATCCCCGAAATCAGCAAAGAAAAAGAATGGAACCGCTACGAAAGCTAGTACGCCAAAAATCAAGAAATGCCGCCTGTGTGGCAATACCGACCTGGTTCCTTGTATTGATATTGGCGAACAGTATCTCTCTTCTATATTCCCAAGTAATCTCAACTACAAAAACGATCTGTTCCGATATCCTCTCGATCTTGTGTTGTGTAACAAGAAAAACAAGAACGCCTGCGGTCTGCTCCAGCTGGGTCACAGGTTCGATCTGAGCGCGATGTATGATGCGTATCCATATACTAGTTCGACCAATTCCGCGATGACCAAGATTTTGGAAGACGTAGCCAAAAGTGGTCGTGCATTGAAGAATCTCGAGAAGGACGACGTGATCCTCGATATTGGTGGCAATGACGGAACACTCCTATCATTCTTCAAAGAGGATCCGGTAACACTCTTGAGTATCGATCCTGCAAAGAACATCACATCTCTCATCGCACATCTTCCACAGTACCGTTCGGTCAAAGATTTTTTCACCAAAAAGTCATATACATCTTTGTCCAAGAAAAAGGCAAAGTTGATCTTTAGTATTGCTATGTTCTATCACCTCGATGATCCGTTGAAATTCTCAAAAGACGTCGCTGCAGTACTCGATGATAACGGCGTGTGGATCATTCAGATGGCGTATTTGCCGGCGATGATCAAGACTCGCATGTATGACAATATCGTCCATGAGCATGCTGGGTACTATGGTGCACAGCATATGAAATGGGCGATGGAACAGGTGGGGCTCGAAGTGTTCGATGTTATGGAAAATGATGTGTACGGGGGCAGTTTCCGTATCTTTGTGAAGAAGAAAGGCAATCGTCGATTCCCGCTCACTGCACGCTACAAAGCATTGTTGAAAAGAGAAATCTCCGAAGGCATATTCAAAGCCTCGACCTACCATTCATTTATGGCAGAGATCGACAAGACCAAGCGAGATTTGCTCGCACTGTGTGCCAAGATCAAAGCTGAAGGCAAGAGTATATGGATATACGGTGCATCAACCAAAGGCAATACCATATTGCAGTTCTGTGGTATCGGCAAAGATCATATCGATGCTGCTGCGGATTCCAACCCGTTCAAGATCGGCAAATACATCATCGGTTCGGATGTCATCATCAAGAGCGAGGCAGACATGCACGCTGCTCGACCAGACTACCTCCTTGCGTTGCCGTATAGTTTCGTGAAGGCATTCGCGAAAAGAGAAGCGGATCTTGTATCGAAAGGTACACAATTTATCGCTCCATTGCCGAAGGTCAAACTGATAGGGAAGAAAAAATAAAAATCAGCGAAGCTTGAAGCTTCGCTGTGGTGTTAGTGAGACTGTTCCTCAGCCGAGGAAGTGTTGCGCGGCTCTCTGAACGAAGATCTCGAACTTGCCAGGTTCCAAGATTTCCTCCAAGGGAAAGGCACGAAGACCTTTGCCTTCAGCGTATTCCTGTGGATCCAGCCCTTTTCCGATAGCCTCGACTTCTTCCATGGTGACTTCGATCCCGAAGACCAAAGCTGTGGTATCGGATCCGACGTCAGTTGGGGAAGCATCACGATCTTTCCAGAAAGTCCTGTATGTGTCGAAGAATTTCACTCGAGTTACATCCAGATCCTGCCCGGTCTCTCTCTTGAAGATGCTTTTGGCAGCTTCTTCTTCGGTTTGACCGAAGCGGACTCTTCCTCCGATGAACCACCAGGCACCACTCATGGGACGAAGCGTGCGGAGTGCCAAGTATGCGGCGTTTTTCTCTCGGTTGTAGAGAAGGATATCAATGCCGATGATGGGGAGTGTGGCTATTGCCACCTTGTAGGCCTCATCATCAAGTCTCGAGGGTTTGAGGTCTGCTCCTTCTTCCACCCAGTACTTTCGGCCACCGAGGCCGACTTTTTCAGTCAAAGAATGCGGTGTAATGTTCAATTTAAGTCTTTCTCTTTTGTTTTTTCAATTCAGTTTACGGCAACAGTGCCATAGACATACCGGGTACAATAGTAGCATTTATTACGCTCATAGTCAATCCCTAGGGTAGGCCTAGGGAATACGTTACACTTCAGGCATGAAACGAGCATTGATCACTGGTGTGGCAGGTCAAGATGGCTCATATCTGGCCGAATTGCTGGTATCCAAAGGATATACTGTGTTCGGGTTAGTTCGACCTGGAGCTGACTTGGAATACATACCCAAGGCGGTGCAGATTATATACGGCGATATGGCAGACGAAATTTTTCTGAGAAAAGTGGTCCAAGAATCTCGCCCTGATGAAGTATATAACCTAGGAGGTGTCAGTGACCTCAAAACTGCATATGCAGATCCAGTTCTCACTATGAAAGTGAATTATGATGCAGTCCGTATTTTGTTGGACGAAGCGGTCAAGGTGAATGCTGGTGTCAGATTTCTCCAGGCATCGTCGAGTGAGATATTCATACCGCGATCCGAACCACTCGACGAACATGCTCCACGAGATTGGGGTACGAAGAATCCGTATGCTCAAGCCAAGATGTTGGCAGATCGAGATGTGATCCAGTCGGCACAAGCAAAGGGCGTATTCGCATGCTCTGCTTTTTTATTCAACCATGAATCCATACGAAGACACAAAAGTGTTACTACGAAAATTATTCGTACATTACGTGATATTAAAGAAGGTAAAGAAGAGCGTTTGACGATCGGGAATGTCGATATGTATCGTGATTGGGGTTTTGCTGGCGATTATGTTCGGGCGATGTGGAACATGCTTCAGCTAGAGAAGCCCGAGGATTTTGTCGTGGCTACAGGTCAACTGCATTCGGTGAAAGAGTGTATAGAGATTGTCTCATCAAGATTAGGCGTGTCTCTTGCATGGCACGGACAAGGTGCTGATGTATATGCAACAGATACATCAGGAAGTGTGCGAGTGAAAGTGTCACCAGAATTCTACAGAATAGCAGATACTCATCCCAAAGTCGGTGATACCTCCAAAGCACAGCAACTCATTGGCTGGAAACTGATGCATGATTTTAGACAACTCATCATTGGTATGGTGGACACTATGATCAATTGAGTATTTCCGCCATATTGAGTATCATAGTGCATACCTTACTCATAATCATTACTTTATTTCCATGAAGAAGACGCTTACGTATATCGCGATTGCCACACTGTTCCTAGTCCCCGTATTTCCACTCATTGTCGCCAATCCGCTCTTCTTTCCATTCATTACAGGGAAGGCGTTTTATTTCCGTTTCTTGGTTGAGATTGCATTCGCGGCATGGATCATCGTTGCATTCCTCGATGCCAAGTACCGCCCACGTCTCAATGGTCTCACGATCGCTGTCAGCCTCTTTGCTCTGATCACGCTCGTCGCGGATCTTCTCGGGGTGAACCCGCTCCGTAGTATCTGGTCGAACTTCGAACGTATGGAAGGATGGCTGGTCATATTCCATCTCTGGATGTTCTTCATGGCATCAGTTCACATCTTCGGTTCTGGTGAAGAAGGCAAGAAATGGTGGTACAGGTTCTTCAATACATCCATTGGTGTTGCGGTGATCGTCGCTATATACGGTATCCTTCAATATTTTGGAGCCGCAGCTATCCACCAAGGCAGTACTCGTATCGATGCGTCACTCGGTAACGCCGCATACATGGCGGTCTATATGTTGTTCCATGTATTCCTCTCGGCCTATCTCTTCTTTGCTCGGGCAAATACAGTCAAGAGCATCGACTTCCCACAATGGGTGTACGCGATCTTGTCAGTCATCTTTTCATTCCTACTCTTTCAGACAGCGACTCGCGGTACGATCCTCGGTCTTATCGGTGGGATCCTGTTGGCACTGGGTGTCTACGCCCTTTTTGCTCGCAAAGGTGAACGCAAACATCGCCTTGGCGCAGTCACTGCAATCGGAGTCATTGTACTTATCGGCGCAGTCTTCTACATGAACCGTGACGCTTCCTTCATCAAGAATAGTGAAGTCCTCAATCGTATGGCCACGATCTCTCTCCAAGAGAACAAGACTCAGGCTCGCGGATATATCTGGCCAATGGCGATCGACGGATGGCAGGAACGCCCGATCCTCGGATGGGGTCAAGAGAATTTCAACTATATCTTCAATAGCAACTACAACCCAGCGATGTGGTCACACGAACAGTGGTTCGATCGTGCGCACAGCGTGTTCCTCGACTGGTTGACTGCGTCAGGGCTGCTCGGATTCCTCTCATACCTTTCACTCTATATATTTTTCATTGTGTTGGTATGGCGATCAACACTCTCGATGAGTGAGAAGAGTGTCATGATGGGTCTCATTGCTGGGTATGCCATACATAATGTGTTCGTATTCGACAACTTGGCTAGTTACACATTCTTCTTCGCCATCCTCGGCTTCGCAGCGTCGCTCAAGGAAGGTAAGGTATGGTCTGTTATGGGTACCAAGCCTGTACGGACAGATGTTGTCGAATATATCGTCGCTCCGATCGTTCTGGTGATGTTGGTTGCGGGTATGTACATGGTAAATGTGCGACCGTTGCAAGCCAATACACGACTTCTGTATGCGTTGGGTATGTGTTCGGGTGGTCAGGCCGATGTGGCCCTCTTCGAAAAGGCACTTTCAGTCGATAGTTACTTGGCTAACCAAGAGATTCGTGAGCAACTCATGGCCTGTGCACCATCTGTGGTTTCGGGCCAATACCCAAGTCCTACCAAGCAGGCGTTCTATGAATTGGCACAACGTGAGATCTCAAAACAGATCGAACTGACTCCGCTCGATACGCGCGCCCATGCGCTCGGCGGGTTCTTCCTGAATGGTATCGGCAATTTCGCTGACGCAGAAAAATACCTCACTGAAGCCCTCCGTCTTTCTCCAGGCAAACAGTCGCTCATGGTTCAGTTGGCAGTAGCATACGCTAATGTGGACAAGGCAGATCAAGCACTTGCGCTCATGAAAGAGGCATATGACTCTGCGCCTACCAACACACAAGTGAGAACGGCATATGCCAGTATGTTCGTCGTTGCGGGCAAAGAAGCCGAAGGCAAAAAAGTCTTTGCGGATGAACCGGGTATTTTCGAAACAGAGAGCATGGCGCAGATATATGCTTCGCTCAAGCAATATCCAAAGGCTATTGTGATCTACCAAAAGATGGTTGCGGCAGATCCTACCAATGTCCAGCGTCGCGGTATACTCGCACAGACACAATATCTCGCAGGTATGCCATATCAGGCGATCGAGACACTTCGTGCGATCATCAAGGATTATCCAGAATACAAGGCGGGGGTAGAGGCTGCTATCCTTCAGATACAGAATGGTAAATAAAAGATAGTAGATACGCTCAGAAGGGTTGCGCTGATTGCACCTGATGATATACTACTGACATGAGTACCCGTGTCGGGACTCCAAAGAATGTCTCGCAAAGTGCCGCCCTCGGCGGCCTTTTGCGTTGTGGGCCATGTAAGATATAATAGACAACGGATTGCACCAAGTGACGGCGAGCGGCTGTACTCATAAAAAAATTTAGACATTTTATTTGGAGCTCGCACCCGCTCGCCATCACTCGGCACAAAGTGTATTATGCACACATGGATTTCGCCCCCAACATTCTTCTTGCACCTCATACCACGTTCGCTCTTGGGGGGCCGGCACGGCTTTTTTGTGTGGTAACGAATGAAGATGAACTTGTCATTGCAGTAACACGGGCTCGTCGTGAGAACCTTCCTCTATTCCTTTTGGGAGGAGGGTCGAATATTCTGGTGTCCGATGAAGGTTTCCCAGGTCTGGTGATCAAGAATGAAATACGCGGTATATCGTTCGATGAGGTCGCTGAAGACGGGACGGTTCATGTGACTGTGGGGGCAGGAGAGAATTGGGATGCATTCGTAGAACAAACCGTAGAGGAAGGTCTGCAGGGTCTCGAGACCTTGTCATGGATCCCGGGTACTGTCGGAGCTGGGCCAGTACAGAATATCGGGGCATATGGCGCAGAGATCGCCGACACTGTCGTATCGGTGACCGCATTCGATGTGAATACGATGAGTTGGGTCACATTGAGCAAAGAAGAATGCCGTTTTGCATATCGAGATAGTATCTTCAAGCAAGAGAAGGGTAGATACATCATTGCTCGTGTGACATTCGAGCTCAGGCGAGGAGGTGTTCCGAATATTTCATACAAAGATGTCACAGCGTATTTCACTGAGAAACATGTCACTCAGCCAACATTGCAAGAAGTACGGAATGCGGTCATAGAGATCCGTACGCGCAAGTTGCCTGATTGGAAGGTTGTAGGTACTGCGGGGTCCTTTTTCAAAAACCCAATTATCACTGAAGCTGCGTTCCAAGAATTATTGGCGAAGTATCCAGGTCTGCCACGATACTCGGCTCGTCCGGGATCCGTCAAAATTCCTTTGGGATGGGTATTGGAAAATATGTGTCATGCCAAGGGTCTGCGTATCGGCCACGTGAGTACGTATGACAAACAGGCACTCGTACTCGTCGCTGACAAAGGCGCAACTGCTGCAGAAGTCATGCATATGGCGCAAGAGCTCACCAAAATGGTAAAAGAAAAAACAGGCATCGATATCGAAAGGGAGGTGGAGTGGGTGGGGTAGGTAATTTTCCCGATGGATTACTTGCAAATTGTTTTGTAACTAATTATAATTATCATATGGAAAGTATCTCAATTGTTATTTCGTGGCCGTATGCATTGGGTATCATCGGTACTCTGATTGCCCTTGCGTGGTATGCGGGAGGTAGATTTTCGCGCATAGAAACCTCTATCGAATGGCTTCGTATGATGATGAATGAAGTAAAACACGACATCGAGCATTCTTTGGCCTATCCTGTAAAAAAGAGTGAGTAAATACCCTATATATGCTATAGTAGCCCCTATCTATGGCTTTTTTATCCAAGATTTTCAATAGGTCGCACACTCAGAATGTCTCACGTTTTGAGCCTTTTGTGGCAAAGATTAATGCGCTCGAAGAGTCTACCAAAGCTCTGTCGGATATAGACCTCAAGTCGAAGACTGTTTCATTCAAGCAAAAGTTGGCAGGGGTGACACTCGAAGAAGAGAAGAAGATCCTCGCTGACATACTACCCGAAGCCTTCGCGCTCGTACGCGAAGCATCTCGCCGAACGCTCGGTCAGCGACATTTTGATGTTCAGTTGATCGGAGGCATGGTCCTCAACGCGGGTGGTATCGCCGAAATGCGTACCGGTGAAGGCAAGACCCTCGTAGCTACGCTGTCAGCATACCTCAATGCATTGTCTGGCAAGGGTGTGCACGTAGTGACTGTCAACGACTACCTCTCTCGACGTGATGCGGCGTGGATGGGTCAGATATACGATGCGCTCGGCTTGTCGGTTGCAGTTATAAACCATGATGCAAGCTTCATGTACGATGGTGCGCATACGGAAGGAGCAAGGGAAAAGGTTCAAGGAGAAGGGAATGACACTCTCGACAAGGAGCGCGACTCTCTCGGTGCGTTCAAGGTTGTTCATGAATTCCTCCGACCCGTCACTCGTCGAGAGGCTTATGCTGCAGATATTACCTATGGCACTAACAACGAGTTTGGCTTCGACTATCTCCGTGACAACCTCGAGTACAGTGCCGATCGTCTGCGTCAGCGAGAACCCCACTATGCGATCGTTGACGAGATAGACTCTATCCTCATCGATGAGGCTCGCACTCCCCTCATCATCTCTGCACCGACTCGTGATGCGGAGGGTATGTACCGTCAGTTCGCATCTCTCTCTCAGTCTTTCAATAAAGAAGAAGACTACACTGTTGATGAGAAGCATCGCTCCATATCTCTGACTCAAGCCGGTATCACCAAGGCCGAGAAGGCACTCAAGATCGAAAATATTTATACAGACAAAGGTATCAAGTTCGTTCACCATCTCGAGACTGCTATCCGCGCCAAGGCGATCTATCAGAAAGACGTCGACTATGTTGTCAAAGACGGAGAGGTGGTCATTGTCGATACATTCACGGGTCGTCTCCAGCCAGGACGTCGCTGGTCAGAAGGTTTGCATCAGGCAATAGAGGCCAAAGAAGGCGTTTCTGTACAGCAGGAGTCTCGCACCTATGCATCGATCACCTTCCAGAACTTTTTCCGTATGTATCCGAAGATCTCTGGTATGACAGGTACTGCCGCTACGTCAGCAGAAGAATTCTTCAAAGTATACGGTCTCGAAGTGTACACGGTCCCTACCAACAAACCCGCCATCCGTACAGACCTCAACGATCAGATCTTCCGCACCGAAATGGGCAAATTCAAGGCACTTGCTCGCAAAGTCAAAGAAGTCCATGCACAAGGTCAGCCGATCCTCATCGGTACTGTCTCGATCGAGAAGAACGAGATACTCTCCTCTTTCCTCACGGCAGAAGGTGTCCCTCATGAGATGCTCAATGCAAAAAATCACGAACGAGAAGGACAGATCGTCGCTCAGGCTGGCAAGAAAGGCGCAGTGACTATCGCTACCAACATGGCCGGTCGCGGTGTCGATATCAAGCTTGGTGGCAACCCGAGTACTCCAGAGTCTACTCAGGAAGTCCGTGACCTTGGCGGTCTCTTCGTCCTCGGTACAGAGCGCCACGAGGCACGTCGTATCGACAACCAACTCCGCGGTCGTTCCGGTCGTCAGGGTGACCCAGGAGGAACACAATTCTTCGTCTCTCTCGAAGACCAACTCATGCGCGTCTTCGCATCTGACACCATGAAGACCATGATGAGTAAGCTCGGTATGCCCGAAGACGAAGCTATCGAGCATCGCCTGATCTCTCGATCTCTCGAGACGGCTCAGGAGAAGATCGAAGGGTTCAACTTCGACTCGCGCAAACATGTGCTGGAGTTCGACGATGTCATCAACCATCAGCGTCGATCGGTATACAGTACCCGTCGTACATTGCTCCTCGGATCTGCCGACGATGTCGAACGTGAGCTACACAATCTAGTAGGTGCCACAGAGGGGGTTGTTGACATTATTTCCAAAAAGAGCGCAGAATACGGCAGAGAAACATTTCTCTCTGCGGTGCGTATCATTTTGCTCCAAACCATAGACATGTTCTGGGTTGAGCACCTCGAAGTCATGGATCATACTCGTTCCAGCGTGAACTTGAGGGCGTACGGCCAACGTGACCCGCTCGTTGAATACAAAAAGGAAGGCCTCCGTCTTTTCAAAGAGATGAACACCGCTGTCGCGGAGCAAGTCTCACGCCTCATCCCGCACATAACTCCAGTTGCCAACGGCGCACCCGTAGCATCCAATATCACCTCTGATGCAGGCAAGCTCACAGAAGTTCACGAGAACGCACAGCTCATCGGATCTGCTACCGACACACCTGCCTCTTCATCTTCAAAATCAGAACCAGAAGTTGGTCGCAATGACCCATGTCCCTGTGGTAGTGGCAAGAAATACAAGAAGTGTCATGGGGAGGGGAAATAGAATTATAGGGAATATGCTATTTTTATATAGCGAAACACTTTTTCGATCTTCGTAAGGTTGTTTTTGTTTTATAGGGGTTGGTATAATTCATCTACCTATTTGGTAAGATAATTATTCCTCCTCATTATGAACACCACAGAAATACTTCTTAAGAATCATAGTGACACGTTAGATAGAATTGTCGATCTCATTGCTGGGATTGATCAGAAAATTGACCGAAAGTTCGGCGAGTTTGAAAATAAGATGCTCGCACGATTCAAAGACATTGATCAGAGATTTTTGGAATTAGAAGACAAGATGCTTACTCGATTCGACTTCCTTGAAGGCAAGATTATTAGACTTGAAGATAAAGTTGATTCTCTAGAAAAAAGAACAGACATGGGCTTCAAGGGCGTACAAGCTCAACTCGACAATATGGCTATACATCATGTTACGATGCGAGAGCATACGCTGTTGACTGATCGCATGAAGAAGGTTGAACGAAAAGTGGGGATCAGATAAACATTCATTCCAACATGAAGAAAAAACACCCAGTAAAATCAAAAAAGAAGATAACCAGGAAGAAGAAGCTCGTCAAGAAAGGCAAGAAGAACATACCTAAGAAAAAGAATCCCGTCACAGTAGCTGTCAGCGGAGGTTTCGACCCTATTCATGCTGGGCATGTGCGCATGATCCAGGAAGCAGCTGCTCTTGGAGACAGACTTGTGGTCATCATGAACAACGACAATTGGCTCAAACACAAAAAGGGTTATGCGTTTATGCCAGAAGCAGAACGTAAAGAGATCCTCGAATCAATCAAGGGAGTCGACGAAGTCGTAGTGACCTCTCACCCTGTTGCGGTAATAGATCGCAGTGTATGTACCGAGCTCAGGCTTATCCAGCCTGGTATCTTCGCCAATGGTGGCGATAGGACAGGGGACAATATCCCAGAAGTTGCCGTATGCGATGAGATCGGATGCACGATGATATTTGAGGTGGGGAGGGGCGGTAAGATGCAATCAAGTTCCTGGTTGGTCAAAAATGTTGCAGCCGTCGCTCGGCACCTCTGTTCGTGTGGTAGTGGCAAGATGGAGAGTCAGTGCCATGGAAAATAATACCCATATGCGCTAAGCTATAGGCATGCACGTAACCTCAACAAATCATTTTTTCTACGGTCTGTTATTGGCGGTGGTTGTATTGGCAGGATTTATGTTTTTGCCATTTTTGGCACCGGTTGTATTGGCAGGGGCGTTGGCAGTTATCTTTGCAAAAATGCACGCGTATATTCGCCGAACCTTCTTCAAAGACAATGATCGAAGTAGTTTCGCTGCATTGGTAACATTATGTGTGATCATTTGTATCGTATTCATACCAGCCCTCTTGGTAATGGGTAAGATATACACTGAAGTTCAGATGGCATACGTGTATTTGATCAGTGAGGGCAATATGACCACTGTCGTAGGTACTCTCAATGCCTTGGCCGCACAGGTGTCAGAGATGTTTTTTGGTTTGTATCCTGCGTATTCATTCGATACGGTGAATATCACCAACATATTCGCACGTGTTTTGGAGTGGATCTTCTCGAATCTCGATACAGTATTTACCGGAGTTTCCAAAGTCGCCCTCGGCGCGTTTATCATGTGTTTGGCCCTTTTCTATTTCTTGCGAGATGGACGCGTACTCAAACGTCAGCTTATTGCCCTGAGTCCGCTTGTTGATATGGATGATGAACGCATCATACGCAAGATTGAGCAGGCGATCTACTCCGTGTTTGCGGGTAGTATCATTGTTGCCTTGATCCAAGGCATCTTGACGGGTATCGGCTTCATGATTTTTGGTGTTCCGAACCCTGCACTCTGGGGATCGATCGCCGCTGTGTCAGCACTTATTCCAGGCATCGGTACAGCCCTCGTCATCATTCCCGGTATCATATATTTGTTCGCGACAGGATTCACGGTGCATGCCATAGGTCTCCTTGTATGGGGAGTTGTGGCAGTCAGTCTCATCGATAACATACTTGGACCGACACTCGTCAACCGAGGCGTACAGATTCATCCTTTTTTGATCCTGCTATCTGTCCTCGGAGGAATGATATTTTTTGGAGCTATAGGCTTTATCTTGGGACCGATCGTACTCGCATTACTTTTTGCACTTCTCGATATTTACCGCACATCGGTTCGTCGTACTTGATATATGTCTCCAAGTAACGTAAGGTAGACACTCTACATCCTTTATGGCGTTAATTGACGAAATACAATTCTATGCAAAAGCGGGCGACGGCGGTAACGGCGTTGTTCGATGGCGTCACGAAAAAGGCAAGGAATTCTCTGGCGCCGCTGGCGGTAATGCTGGTCCTGGTGGTGATGTCTACGTACGCGCGGTGCGTGACATGAACAAACTCGCTCGCCACAAGCACATCAAGCGTTTTGAGGCTGGAAAGGGCGAAGATGGACGAAACCTGAGTCAGCAAGGTGCGGCCGGCGAAGACAAGTACATTGATCTACCGATAGGTTCTGTTGTCACAAATACAGCCTCCGGTCGCGTAGTTGAGCTCATCGAAGACGGACAAGTCTCCAAGATCCTTCATGGTGGACGCGGCGGTCTAGGCAATGAACATTTCAAAGCATCGACCAACGTCAAACCAGAGCAATCTACTCCGGGCATGGTAGGTGAAGAAGCGGAGTTTACTGTAGAACTCAGTCTGATCGCTGATGCAGGACTCATTGGACTACCGAATGCCGGCAAGTCTAGTCTCCTCAATGCACTCACGTCAGCTCATGCCAAGGTTGGAGCCTATGCCTTCACCACACTCGACCCACACCTCGGTGTCATCCAGGACTATATTCTCGCTGACATCCCCGGACTTATCGAAGGAGCATCCGAAGGTAAGGGTCTTGGTCACAAATTCCTCCGCCACGTGAAGCGTACTCACATCCTCCTGCATCTTATTTCTCTCGAAAATGAGAATGTCGTAGACGTGTATCGCACCGTCCGTAATGAACTTGAGAAGTATGGTGACGGTCTCCCAGAGAAGAATGAGACGATCATTTTGACCAAGACTGACCTGGTAGATGCATCAATTGTTGCCCGAGCCCGCGAAGCTATTTCGAAATACAATACAGATATTATCGAGGTCACTGTTCTCGATGATGCATCTATCAAGACGTGTGGAGATGAGATCGTGAAGAGGTTGAGGGGGTAATTATCCCAATTTTTCCAACAGAATATTCTTGACCATCTCAGGGTTACCAGCACCTCTCGTAGCCTTCATGGACTGACCGATCAGGAACTGTAGCGATGCGGTCTTGCCAGCACGATATTCGGCGACTATAGCAGCATTGTCAGTGAGAACCTTTTCTATAATAGGAACGAGCGCAGATGGATCACTCTTTTGGATAAGTCCGTGAGTATCTGCGAGCGTGCGAGGAGAGGAGCCTTTTTCTTTGAAGAGAAGTGCCAAGACGTCTTTTGCACCACGAGAAGATAGGTCGCCACTGTCAGCCATCAGTATCAATTCTTTGAATGCTTCAGCTGGAATATAAGAAGCGACGTTCTCGATAGAAATGTTTTCTTTTTTGAGGATGCCGAGATAGTCCGTAAGGAGATAGTTCACCGTGAGTTTTACTTTTTTTGTATCAGTACCATACGAAGCAATGATAGATTCGAAGTAGGAAGAAAGAGCAGGGGAGTCGACAAACATCGCCACTTCTTTGTCAGTCATGCCAAACACATTCTTGTAACGATCACGTTTCTTCCACGGAAGTTCAGGAAGAGTTTTCGAAAGTGTGTCACGAGAGAATTCAGGGATCTCTGAGATCTTGATTTTGGGTAGGTCGGGGTCAGGGAAGTAGCGATAGTCGTGTGAACTTTCTTTTGCTCGCTGAGAATATGTTTCATTCTTCGCATCATCCCATCCACGAGTTTCTTGGACGACGCTCTCTCCACGTTCAAGAAGTTCTATCTGACGTTCGATCTCGTAGGCGATCGCACGTTCGACGGAGCGGAATGAGTTCAGATTTTTGACTTCGGTTTTTGTGCCGAGTTTGCCACTACCAACAGGGGAGACAGAGATGTTGGCCTCGATACGCATCTCACCCTTCTCGAGGTTCGCTTCACCTGCTCCGGTATAGCGAAGGAGAAGTTGCAACTCTTTTGCGAATCTGACGGCAGTAGCTGCATCATGGATAGTTGGAGTCGTCACGAGCTCCATCAGTGGCACACCTGCACGATTGAAATTTACCAGACTGTTGTCGTGAGTATCGTGAGTCGACTGCGCAGTGTCTTCTTCGAGATGGATGCGCTCGAGGGCGATCCCGGAGAGAGTTCCACCAGAGACAAGAGGGAATGCATACTGACTGATCTGGTAGCCCTTCGGTATGTCAGGATAAAAATAATTTTTACGATCCCATTCGGTAAAGTCTGCGAGTGTTCCGTCTACAGCAAGACCAATACGAAGTACATGAGTGATCGCTTCTTTGTTCAACACAGGAAGAGTTCCTGGGTGTCCGAGACAGATGGGGCAGGTGTGAGTATTCGGATGTTCCTGGTCGGGATTGTTAGCACAACGACAAAACATTTTGGAAACCGTTTTGAGTTCCGCATGTATCTCGAGTCCGATGGTTGGAATATATTTTTCTACATTCATAGGAGTAGTTTAGCAGGGTATAAGGACTTCGTCTCGTCACCCTTCTTCGTGTCTGACCTGAAGTTTTTTCGGTCCGGTTTTTTGTTTTCGAACAGGTCTCTCTGGTGAGGTCTCATTGATATTCAAAATGAATTTTTCTATGTCACCTCGTTTGTATACCCGATAGTTATTGAGAGGATGACGGAGAGCTTTGAGCTTGCCATCACGATCCCAGTTACGGAGCGTCAAAGGGGTGACACCGAGCAGTTCAGAGGCCTTCTTGATGGTTATGAGTTGTGGAAGCTCTGAAGCCATAGTTTTTTATAAGTATACTAAACATTGATAACAATTACTAATTTGTATCGATAAATTATCATTATTTACTTATGATTAGTAATGTTTTTGAAATATCGACGCATTAATATTTTTTCTTTGATGCATTCAAAATTTGAACTCGTCACACTACCAATTTTGTCTGCCTCGGGGACTTCTCGAGTATACCATCGACAAGAATTTTTTCACCTCACCTCACTTTTCTCATCCTAAATCTCTCTCGCATTTTTTACAGAAATATATTTTCTTGTCAGCACTATCCACATATTTTATGCATGAATTACTTGATATACTTAGTGGAACAGCAATTTTATTTACATATAATTTTTACGAAAATGCGTTCAACAATACATACATCAGTAGGCACAGCACTTCTCGGAGGAGTCCTGTTCATCTCACTGCTACTGATCACTGGTTCATCGAGACAGCTCGATACGATCTACTCTCTTGTTGGTACGCACACACAGCTTGCACAGGCCATCAACGCACCTGCGCTCGTACAGTCACGATCCTCGGATGCAGGATCTGTACAGAACAGTTCACTCGCATTTAGTTCTCCGGTGGCCGCAGGAGATCTTCTCGTTGTGGTACTCCGAAAGGCATCACCTCAGACCTGTTCGATCTCCGACTCCAAGAGCAACAGCTACTCGCTCGTCTCGACAGTCGATCTCTCCGACGATCATCGTGACCATGTATGGTACGCGAAGAACGCAGTCGCTGGTGCAACCACTGTGACGGTCTCGTGTCCTCAGTCTGGCACGACACGTCTGGCGATCCATGAGTTCAGTGGTATCGACACCGCATCTCCACTCGATCAGTCTTCTACAGCCACTGGAGACTCTTTGACACCATCTATCGCGAACCTCGCTACTTCACAGGCAGGTCTTGTGTTCGGTTTCTGTTCGGTTAGTAACGCATCTACATTCGCAGCTTCCTCAGGTTACACTCGAGCTCAAACAGTCGCCAACAAGATCGGTACAGTTTACAAAGTCGTATCATCTGCAGGTTCACAGACACCAGGATTCAGCATCGCTCCAGCAGACGCATGGGCATGTATAGGTGCAACCTTCAAGGCAAGTGCAGCCTCGTCTGTTCCAGCTCCGACCCCAACTCCGACGCCATCAGACACTACTGCACCGACTATCTCATCTATACAGTCAGGTTCCGTCACTACTTCAGGTGCAACAGTTACCTGGAGTACGAACGAGTCCGCCACAACACAAGTGGAATACGGCCTCACCTCGGCATACGGTAGTAATACGGGAGAAGTATCAACGTTGCTCACCAGTCACTCTGTTGCGCTCTCTGGCCTCAATGCGAACACCGTCTACAACTACCGTGTTATATCCAAGGATGCCGCTGGTAACCGTGCAGTTTCGAGTAACCAGACTTTTACCACTGCTGCGGTCGTTGTGACACCTACAGTACCTACCACTCCTGTAGTTACGGCTGACACTACAGCCCCTTCTCGCCCTACGAACCTCGCTGCAAGTACGATCTCAACCTCACAGATCAATCTTTCATGGTCTCCTTCTACTGACACAGGTGGTGCAGGTCTTGCTGGATACCGTATATACAGGAACGGCACTCATATTACGACACTATCAGGCACTTCATATGCCAATACCGGTCTTACTGCAGGAACTTCATACAGTTACACCATTGCAGCCTATGACAATGCGAGCCCAGCCAATGTTTCTACCCAGTCCGCATCTGTTTCGGCTACTACACAGGCCGCTACGGTACCTGTGGTGCCTGTAGTACAGACCGTTGTAGAACAGCCTTTGATCATGGCTGCGGCTCTCGGAGACGAGATTATCCCTGCAGAACGCCTCATAGACTGGTCTGCAGCGGGTGCACAGACGGATTGGACGAAAACACGCACTACTATATGTACAACGCTCGCTGCCACAGGTGGTACCACAGGCGACGATGCTCCCCGCATCGAAACAGCCATCAGTAACTGTCCTGCAGGACAGGTTGTCTTGCTCGGTCCCGGAGATTTTAATATCAGAACTCCTATAGAATGGGGTAACAAATCAAACGTAAGTCTCCGTGGAAGTGGTAGTACTGGGACAGGCGCGACAAAACTCGTGGGGCGCACTTCACTCGGTGGTACAGGATTCTTTGACTTCTATACAGGGCGAGGTATTGATTCGGAATGGTCTAGCTCCGCAAATCCTGCAAGATCTCTCGTCTCTGGCACCGAAAAAGGTTCGAATCAGATCAATACGTCAGTTGCGCACGGATGGGTTGTGGGTGACTATGTACTCATTGACCAGCTCAATGCTCCTGACGTTGATGGAAACGCTCGAAACCCTGCAACTCCAGAAGAGATCGACCCAGTTGACCCTCCAGAAGTAGGTTTTCATGGCGGTGCAGGATGGCTTAGTCGCGATTCAGGTATCGGTATTGGAGGTAAGCGCCTGCGCTCCCAAGTGGTGAAGATTACTCGTGTAGTAGATACTGATACAGTAGAAATATATCCAGCTCTACACTTCAATTACTATCCTGGTACAAAATACAGTCCAGAAGGTAAGAAAGCTGCAAATAAGCTCGAAAACATCTCGATTGAGAACATGGCTATAGACAATTCGACAAGCGACAAAAATCGCGTGTTCAACGTCTATTATGTCTTTAATTCAATTTTCGACAATCTTGATATCAAAGGTATCCCTTCTGGTGGTCAAAGTCGACATTTCCATCTTGAGAGTTCAGCGTTCAATACTATCAGGGGTAGTCAGATATATGGGGGTGAAGGTAATGCCACGAACCAAGGTTACGGTATATTCGTTGGGTATTCAACCTCAAATAACCTGATAGAAAACAATATTTTCCGTCAAACGATCCTAGGTCTTGCATTTGAGGGTGCAACTAGTGGAAACGTTGTTGCCTACAATTACACTACGCAATCACGTTGGTTTGACGATGGGGTAAACCGACTGATGATCATTAATCATGGAGGAGGCTCACGAAATCTCATTGAAGGTAACGTGATCGAAGGTCGTTATCGTGAAGATGATTACTTCGCGTCGGGTAATTCTACGGCTATATTCCGTAACAGAATCGAGCAAATGAAGAGAGACGAGCGTGGTGGAACTATAGCTTATCAAGTACAAACGATCGACCTCGAGCAGTTCCATCGTAATTTCAGTATCATTGGTAATGTGCTAGGTACTGCCAATTACGAAACAGTATATGAACATTCCGGTGTTGATGGGGCAGATGATGCTATTAAGACCATATACCGACTTGGATATTCCGATCCTTATGATAGTACGGCGGGCGTTAATAGATATTGCGAAGATGATGCTTGTACTCGTTGGTATGATGAAGCCAACGACCCGAAGGTCAAAGCAACCCTCATCCGCCACGGTAACTGGGATTCTGTGACCGCACGATCGGGTTCTACGTGTCCTACAGGCAGTACGTGTAGTAACGGCGTGGTTTGGAGTAACTCTATTGCAGATAGAGCAATCCCTCCATCCCTCTATCTCGACTCAAAACCTGCATGGTTCGGTACTATGCAGTGGCCTGCATATGGTCCAGATCCAAGTAATCCAAATGTTCTTTTGAACGGCAAGATTCCTGCACAGGTTCGCTTCGAAGGGGGGACAGTCATCATTGGTCCAACATATACCCTCAGCGCATCTAAGAGTGGCAACGGTACCATCACTGGCGGAGGACTCTCTTGTGGTAACACGTGTAGCGCACAGACCTCAGGCTCAGTCACTTTGACAGCAACTCCAGATCTCACTTCAACATTTGCTGGATGGGGCGGAGCATGTCTTGCAAGAGGCACAAATCCAACATGTACGGTCAATGTAACGGCAGATACATCGGTGTCAGCCACGTTCAATGCGTTGCCAGTATCTGCACCAACTATCACCCTTCAGCCAGTAGCACAGACAGTAGCTACGGGAGGTACGGCAACATTTGTAGTTGCAGCTTCGGGTAACCCAGCTCCGACGTATCAGTGGTATAAGGGCGTTGCCCCAATATCAGGTGCAACGAGTGCTTCGTACACCACTCCGACTCTGACTATTGCAGATTCAGGTTCTGCATATTCGGCTACTATTACCAATAGTCAGGGAACACGAACGACTTCTGCTGCAACACTGATTGTCACTGCAGTTTCTGCAAAGTTCATCGCAGGCGACACTGTGGTTGTGAATAATATATACGGCACGGGCAACTGTGCTCGATCGATACCTTCTACTTCTGGAACATGCGGAGCTCACGTAGTCGGAGACAGGGGAACGATCACTACCAATGCATCTAGTCCAGTCGAAGCCGAAGGTTTCATCTGGTGGGAAGTCAACTATCAGTCAGGTACTGATGGATGGTCTACCGAAGAGACTCTCGACAAGGTCACGGGTGCTGCAACAGGTTCTATTTTGAATAAATTAGTCGGCGCAGATCTCTCGGTCGCTTCTGCTCCTGCAGGTGCAACATCGGCAGTAGACGGGGGAACACAAGTTACTACCAACCCTCTGACTGTGAATAGTGTTACTACGGGCCTCCACACAGTCTCATTCAGAGATTTTGCCGGATACACCGAGTCATTCGCAATGTGTACTTTCGTACAAGGTGGTGCAGAGTGTACTCTTACAGACCCTCTCGTCTATTTGACGACAGGTCTTACGTGTAACGGTACAACATGTACTGCTACTGTTTCGGTTTCTGCGAACACAACTACAAAATTTGTAGGTAGATACACGGTAGTTGTAACAAATGACACTACACCTCCGACTACTCCAGCGAATGTCACGAGTCCATCCGTTTCTTACAACCAAGTCAATCTTTCGTGGACAGCTTCCAGTGATCCAGGGTCTGGCGTTGCGGGATACAAAATATATCGTTGTACCGGTGCATCATGTACTCCGTCAGTTGAGATCGCAACATCTCCTACGAACTCATATACAGATAGTACTGTCAGTGCAAATACTACATATAGGTACACTGTTGCTGCATACGACAACGCAACTCCAACAGCAAACGTAGGTTCTCAGAGTTCGATCATTGCAGCTTCGACACCAGTCGCTCCTACAACAAGTGGCGTAATCCCAGCAGATCGTCTTGTCGATTGGGGAAGTATGGTTGGTGTTGAAGGTGGCATACCTGCGCGTACGACTATTTGCGCGACACTCAATCCAGGTGCGACAGTTGCACAGATCAATAGTGCACTTAGCTCTGCTGCATGTGCAAACGGAACAGTATTTTTGAGTGCAGGAAATTATACTAGTCTTGCTGGTCCGATCACCATGCCTTCCAATCGCACACTACGTGGTGCTGGTGCAGGTCTTACGAATCTTCAATTCACTTCAGGAGATCGGTATGTTGAGTTCTATGCAGGATACACAGACACTACTGTCAACAATATCGCTATTAGTTCTGGATATACGAAAGGGTCAAATCAGCTCACTGTGGCTAATGCAACAAATCTTGCAGTCGGCAACTTCATTTATATTAGTGAACTCAACGACACGAGTATCCCGGTTAGTGCCGATGGTGCAGAAGCGGGAGATTGTGGAAATACTAATTCTTGTGGCAAATATCCAGGAGATGATACGCGTCTGAGATTCCAAGTTTCAAAAATAACCGCAAAGAACGGCAATACAATCACCATTGAACCGCCGATGCTCTTTACGTTCTCAAGCTCCTTGGCCCCTCTGGTAAATAAATTTGCTAATGTGCCAGTTCAGTTTTCGGGTGTTGAAAACCTTAGTTTGATAAGTTCGGGCACTGCTCAGCCTCGTCGTCATATTTTGTTCCAAGGAGCAGCGAACTCATGGGTGAAGGGTGTAAAAGTAGATAAATGTGGAAAGTATTGTATTGAGCTATGGCACGATGTCTATCGAAATGAAGTTCGTGATAGTCAAATAACTAACTGTTTTAGTCGAGGTGGAAGTGATCGTTGCTACGGATTGCATCTATGGGCCGGTACAGGACATCTGATCGAGAACAATGTCTTCAATGGAACAGCAAATGGACTAGTTGTCGTCTCTTCATCAGGTAATGTGTTGGCGTATAACTATCTTACAGGAGTACACCGTACAGATGATCCAGATTGGTTCTGGCCAGATTCATGGACTCACGGAGCTCATGCTAGTTATAATCTTTGGGAAGGTAACGATGAGAACGCTCTCGAATGGGATCTTTACTGGGGTAGTAATTCTCATAATACGGCTTTTAGAAATAGACTCCACGGCTTTGATGCGACCGTAAACTATGATCTTGCGAATCTCACCACAACAGGAGCATTGTTGACGTATCCGAACAATACATACTCGACAAATATAGGTAACGTGTTGGGTACCACATTATTCTCAGATAAGTACGAAGAAACAGCATATCAGGCTTATTCTAGACCGATTTACCTGACTATTTCAAATGTCTGGGGTATCAATGATGGTGGCAAATCGAAGAATACAATGATCCGTCATATGAACTATGACTACTTCACTAACTCCGTGAAGAGATGTGGTCAAACAGGTGAACCTGCATGTAACGGGTCTGATGGAAGTACCACTTTGCCAGCATCGCTCTATAGAACTTCAAAACCTGCATGGTTCGGTAATATCGCATGGCCTCCTATTGGTCCTGATGTAAGTGGTTACGCCACAAAATTGCCAGGACAAGTCTGTCTCGAAAGGGGAGAAATGCCGAATTGTCTCGTAGGAGGAAGTCCGAATCTTTCAGCTCCAACCATCAGTATCCAGCCAGTCTCCTTGACGGTCACTGCAGGTAACACTG
>ERZ1292625.137-Hain-H41-01um-R1-137-length-119168-cov-12_pt1 | contig 66240 bp, 63 predicted proteins | sample MGYA00564400_ERZ1292625 | MGnify/ENA primary metagenome ERZ1292625 (study PRJEB36523, sample SAMEA6512639) | groundwater metagenome | collected 2019-01-08 | study: AquaDiva: Metagenomics assemblies of 32 groundwater samples | reverse complement strand
ACAAAGAGCACTCGTATATATTGTATCACTTTCATACAAAAAGTCAAGTAGTAAGTACCTCTTTCACGGCCTCGCTAAGGCCTAAAAAAGGTTGTGTGGTGGGCAGGGCGAGATTTGAACTCGCACACTCTTTCGAGTACCAGCTCCTAAGGCTGGCGCGGCTACCAATTACGCCACCTGCCCGTGTGTGATTATCCAATCATCTCAGTCCGCCCGGTTGGATTCGAACCAACGACCGTCTCGTTAAGAGCGAGCTGCTCTACCAACTGAGCTACGGGCGGAATACGATAACTTTACACTACCCAGTCAATAACTGACAACTTCCTTTTTGTGCTCGGGGTGGGGGTCGAACCCACAAGACCTTGCGGTCGGAGGATCTTAAGTCCTCTGCGGCTGCCAGTTTCGCCACCCGAGCTTTTTATATAACCCTGGAGGCCTGGGCGGGAATCGAACCCGCGCATAACAGTTTTGCAGACTGTCGTGTTACCACTTCACCACCAGGCCGCAGTTTTATTCTACGGGTTTCTCTTCCAATGACAACGCTTCGATATCCTGTCGATTCTTCTCTCCGACGTCGAGCATGAAGTCCAAAGTCGGGATGAATTTTAGAGACGTTTGTTTTTTTACATACTCACGGAAGTCGGTTCGGTTCCGTTTGAGGAAGGCGAGTGCGTTTTCTTCTTCAGAATCAGGAAGGACAGTCACATAGATCGTTGCGCGCCGGTCATCAGGAGAGAGGGAGGCGTGCGTTACCGTGATGAGAGACGTACGATTCGATGCTCTGTTCAAGTACTCCGCCGCCAAATGCGCGATGTGTTCTTCTTTTTGTGTGTGATGTCTCACGGTTATAATTTAATTTAATTGAGCAACGCACTCTATCTTGGGCTGTAGTATCGCATTTTTTGATTTACCACAAAAGTGAGCATACTTTTTTGAAACGACGCGTTTCAAAAAATGTATGGAAACGGCCCTTATCGTTCGACAAATGTAAACGCGACGATCGTGTCTCCCGTTGCGAGTTCGACAGTCGCGTCGATCTTTGCGCCGCAATCCACACCTGCTTCAACGCGCGACGTGCGCTCCTTGTTCCTTTGGAGTTCCATGATCTTTCCTTTGCCAATCTCTTCGCCGCGTCGCATGACGCGCACGGTGTCGTTGTCGGATAACACACCCTCTTCCACCTTAAGACCAACAACTTGTTTCATCCGTGTTGCACTGAAGATCTTCAAGACCCGTGTTGTCCCACTAATCTCTTCCTCGCGTCGTTTTGGCCTTCGTGCCGCCTTAATCTCGACGAGTTTCTCACTCAATTTGTATATGATTTCATCGGTCATGATAAGGATGCCTGCCCGTTCTGCTTGTTCTCGGACACCATTCTCCATGTGCGTATTGAAACCAACAATGACCGTTCGCGCATCGCCACCGGCACGTTTGATGTCACTCTCGCCAATCGCTCCAACATCTGCGTGGAGTATCTTGAATGACACACGCTCATCGGAAAGTTTGTGTACTTCGTGTGCCAAGGCATCAAGCGATCCTGCAACATCTGCTTTCAGAATGAGAGGAATTGTGGCACGGTCTTCTTCAACCACTTCTCCGTCTACACTTCCGCCGGTGTGTGGAATGGGGCGTTCCTTCACGTGTTCGTTTGCATAGCTTTCAGCATCTTTTTTCTTCTCAAAACTTTTTACGTTTGTCCCTATCATCGGCAAGTCACTCCACCCGATGATGACAACGGGGGATGAGGGCGTAGCACTTCCAAGCGTTTTTCCGAGAGGATCGTGTATTGTGCGCACGGGTGTCATTGCTCCCTGACCTGCAAGGAACATACCAGTCGAGAGTGTTCCTTCGGTGAGGATGAGCGTCGCAGAGATGCCTTTCTTCGGGTCACGATGTGCCTCAACAATAACCCCCTCTGCGTTTTTTGTGGGGTCCATTGAGAGTTCCAAAAGTTCTGCGCTCAAAAGGATGAGTTCAAGTAAGTTGGGAATTCCTTCGCCGGTTTTTGCGCTTGTCCCCACATAGGGAATTGCTCCGCCGTGTCCCTCGAGGTAGACACCATTTTCGACGAGAGAATTCTTCGCGCGCTCAATATCAGCTCCCGGGAGATCAATCTTGTTTATCGCAACGACATAGGGGATCTTCGCTGTTTCGATTGCGAGAAGCGCTTCTTTTGTCTGCGCTTTTACACCATCTTCAGCGGAGACGACGAGAACAGCGATATCGGCAAGAGATGCTCCGCGTGTGCGCTGTGCACCAAATGCTTCGTGCCCCGGCGTATCAATGAAGGTAATCGTTTTTTTCTCCCCTTCTATTTCGTGTTCTACCTCGTATGCGGCGGTGTGCTGAGTGATGCCGCCCGCTTCTCCGGCGACGACGTTCGTGCTCCGTATGTGGTCAAGCAGGCTCGATTTGCCGTGGTCAACATGACCAAGGACGACAACAACAGGTGGACGTAGTACTCGAGATGATGGCTCCATAAGGGAACACGCGTATGCATGTTAAAAGTGATTTTACCACATCTTTGAGGAAGACGGAATACCACGCGTGTCTGTACGGCGGTTTACAATGATGCACATGGAAGAAAAAACGAAGACACGTGTTTACCCAGACACTAACTTTGGCATGACTCACGTTTTGCGGAAATTACATATCAGCAGGTAGATATTTCTCGAAAGGTTTGTGATAGTAATCAATAACATATGCTGAGCAAAAAAAATGCCAAAGTTAGTGTACGGGTCTATCTTGATTATGCTGCGGCAACTCCGCTTGATTCTGAGGTTGCGCGGGTGATGCGTTCTTTTGAAGATACGCACTTCGCGAACGCGTTCTCGATACACGAGGCGGGGCGAGAATCAAAACGTGTTCTTGAGGAATCTCGGCGTGGAGTCGCAGAACATCTGGGGGTTCGAGCGGAGGAATGTTTTTTTACATCGGGAGCGACCGATGCTCTCATGCGTGCGATCCACGGAGCAACCGACGCTGTCATTGAGCGTGGTGGTACTTACACGGATATGCATATTGTGATGAGCGCCGTTGAGCACTCATCAGTCAAATCGTGTGTTGAAGCACTCGGCCGTCGCGGTGTCTCGATCTCAATCGTCCCCGTCTCTCACGAAGGTATTGTTGACATTCCTTCACTCGGACGTGTTCTTCGAGCGAATACTGTTCTTGTGTTTGCAATGCTCGTCAATAACGAAATCGGGACGATACAGCCGATACAAAAGATCGCTCGTGTGATACATGATCATTACGCAAAATCCTCTGACCGACCCAAAGTATTCGGCAACACGGAACCCATTTTTCTTGTCGATGCCAGTCAGGCCCCGCTATCGCTCCGTATTGCTCCGCATGACCTTGGTGTGAGCATGCTCATTCTTGATGCGCATAAGATATATGGTCCGAAGCGAACGGGATTTCTCTATGTGCGCTCTGGTACTACGTTCACCTCGCCCTGCGACATGTTCGGTATGGTGCCGCGAGAAGGTACGCCGGATGTGGGTGGTGCAATCGGTATGCGAACAGCGTATGACAGCGTCGAGGCGCGTCGAGAGGGTGATACAAAAAAATGGCGCGATCTCAAAACATATTTCATCGAAGCTTTGATGGCGCGATTCCCTGGCATGATTGTGAACGGTTCAATCAAAGAAAGTGTCCCCAATATCCTCAATGTCTCTTTTCCTGACGTCAACGGAGAATTTCTTGCTACCAAACTGGACATGGCGGGAGTTGCGGCCGCGGTCAAAAGTGCATGTCTTTCGGGGGGTAAGGAAGGTTCATACGTTATTCACGCCCTGGCACCAGAAAGAGCGAACGAATCAATCCGGTTCTCATTCGGGCGTGAGACGAGTCGAGACGACGTCGACTACACCATCTCGGTTCTTGCGGACATCCTTGTGTAAGAAAACGAGGCACCACTCGTCTCATAGGTAAGGAATATTTGCATTCCCGCTTTTTCCTCTATATCATACTTATACAAATACAGCCCTATTGTATGGATCTTGAACATTTAAACAAAACACAGATCATCCTTTTGACGCTCTTAATCTCATTCGTGACATCGATTGCGACAGGTATCGCAACGGTATCCCTGATGGAGAAAGCGCCGACCGATGTAACTCGCGTCATCGATCGCATTATTGAGAGACCGATTGAGACATTCGTGCCCGGTTCACGTGAAGTGGTGACACAGGAACGGACGGTTGTTGTCTCGGAGAGTGAACTCATCGCAAAAGCGATTACCGCAATCACTCCTTCGATAGTCAATATCTACAGCGTTTCAAGACGCGACGAACTCACATTCAAAGGTATGGGCATCATCGTTTCCGCAGAAGGTATCGTCGTTGCAGACAGTCGTATCGTTAAGAACGGAGAAGAATACGTTGCGCGGCTTTCTGACGGTACAGAACTTACCGCAGAGCCGTCGCAAGAAGAAGGAGAGCAGGGTTTCTTTCGTCTTGAACGACTGGCGGAACGGACGTTTACCCCTGCCACATTTGCCGCATTTGACGCTCTGACTCTCGGCCAAACAGTTATTGTTCTCTCAGGCGAAACATCGCTCTCGATTTCTCCTGGCGTTATCGCCGAACTCGTGCCGTCAGAACAGGAGAACGTATCATCGCGCATTCGCGCTTCCATTGACTCATCTCGCGTGCTCCTCGGGTCTCCCCTGATTGATCTTAAGGGTGCTGTCATTGGGATGCCGGAGAGCGAGGGTGGTTCCGTCTTCATATCTCTACGAGAGGCATCAGGCGAGTAGGTTTTTTGACACTAGACAAGTTGTGTGATATATTGGGTGCACTATGCCTCCACATTTCAAAAATTTCACGACAAAGGCCAAGGAAGCCATCAAAAAGGCGCACGAGCTTGCTCTTGAGCGTGGCCAGAGCCATGTGAATGTTCTCCATCTTCTTGCGGCGCTTATTTTGCAGGAAGAGAGCATGGTCGCGTCGATTCTCGATCGGCTTGAAGTGGATACAATTGCTCTCACGGACGAGCTTCTTGAAGCGATTGAGTCGCCTGACGCGGGCGGCACGGTGACGCCGTCATATCAAATGTACATCACACCCGAACTCGGCAAGGTGCTCGAGAATTCGATTCGTGTCGCAGCAATGCTCTCTGATCAATTCACTTCGACGGAGCATCTCTTCATCGCGTCCCTCGATTCGCAAGGTGAAGCGCGCGAAGTCCTCTCGCAGTTCAAGATCGAGAAGAATCATGTTCTCCAAGTACTGCAGGAACTTCGTGAACACGGCGCAAAAGAAGGGGGAGGGAGCAAGAAGCCCCGCGCAATCGCGCGTTACACACGAAGTTTGACCGCGCTCGCGCGTGAGAACAAACTCGATCCTGTTATCGGTCGTGATAAAGAGATAGGTCGCATCATTCAGATTCTCTCACGGCGCACGAAGAATAATCCGATTTTGATCGGAGAAGCGGGTGTTGGAAAGACCGCTGTTGTCGAAGGGCTCGCACAACGCATCGCGTCTGGCGACATTCCCGAGTCACTTAAAGATAGAGACCTCGTGTCACTTGACCTCGGTGCGCTCATTGCGGGGACGAAATACCGCGGAGAATTCGAAGAGCGCCTCAAGGCGATTGTGAAAGAAGTCGAAAAATCAAACGGTAAAATCGTTCTCTTTATTGACGAGATTCATACGATTGTTGGCGCGGGCGCTGCGGAAGGAGCAATGGACGCGTCAAACATGTTGAAGCCCGCACTCGCGAGAGGAGAACTCCGGGCGATTGGTGCAACGACACTTAAGGAATACCAACGCCACATCGAACGCGATCCGGCACTGACACGGCGTTTTCAGCCCGTCTATATCAATGAGCCGTCGATCGAAGATGCGATTGCTATTTTGCGTGGACTCAAGGAAAAATATGAACTTTACCATGGCGTAAAGATTACGGACGACGCAATCATTGCCGGGGTCAATCTTTCAAGCCGCTATATTTCAGACAGATTTTTACCTGATAAGGCGGTTGACCTCATTGACGAAGCATCGTCCGCGCTCCGCATCTCTCTTGAGAACAAGCCGGCCATACTCGAAGAAACAAATCGAAAGATAATGGTCCTTGAGATTGAACGAGAGGCACTTAAGGGTGACGTGGGAAGGGATGGAAAAACACCAAAAGCAAAGAGTCGGTTGAAGGTGATCGAAAAAGGGATTGCTGACCTCAAAGAGACGATCTCAGAGATTGAAATCAAGTGGAAGAACGAAAAGGAAACAATCACGGAAATAAAAGACATCAAAAAACAACTGGAGCGAGAACGCCTCGATGCAGAATCTGCTGAGGCGACGGCGGATTTGGCCCGCGCAGCGGAAATCCGATACGGACATATTCCGACGCTTGAAAAAGAACTCGAACAAAAGAGCGCACGATTAAAACGACTCCAGAAGTCGCGCCGTATTCTTAAAGAAGAAGTAACCGAAACAGATATTGCAGAGATCGTCGCACGATGGACGGGAATCCCGCTTGCACGGATGCTTGAGAGTGAGGCGGAAAAACTTTCGCGCATGGAAGAAGAATTGAAGAAGCGTGTCGTCGGACAAGACGAAGCGGTGGAGAAGGTTGCAAATGCAGTGAAGCGTTCGCGCGCCGGAATCGCAGACCCCAATCGTCCGATCGGTTCGTTTATTTTCCTTGGGCCAACGGGTGTGGGGAAGACAGAGCTCGCGAAAGCGCTCGCAGAATTTATGTTTGATGACGAGAAAGCGCTTATCCGCGTGGACATGAGCGAGTACATGGAGAAGCACTCTGTTTCGAAAGTTATCGGTGCGCCTCCGGGATACGTTGGACACGAAGAAGGGGGAGCGCTTACTGAATTAGTACGTCACCGCCCCTACTCCGTCATCCTTTTTGATGAGATTGAAAAAGCACATCCAGAAGTATTCAACATCTTGCTCCAAGTACTTGATGACGGGCGTCTGACAGATGCGAAGGGAAGAACGGTTAACTTCAAGAATACGATTATTGTGATGACGTCAAACATCGGCGCAGAATATCTTGATCGAATGCATGGTATCGGATTTGGAACAAAAGATGCTGATGTGCAATCGTACGGGAATATGCGTGAAAAGGTTATGGATGCACTCAAGGACCAATTCCGACCGGAATTCCTGAATCGTCTCGATGAGATTATCGTCTTTAATATCTTGCCTGGTTCCGCGATTGAATCGATTGTCGGTATCCAGCTTGAACTGGTGAAGAAGCGGCTTCTCGGAAAAGAGATCGAACTTACGGTAACATCTGCCGCGGTCTCGTACCTTGCTCGTGTTGGATATAATCCGACATACGGCGCACGTCCGTTACGCCGCCTCATCCAGGACAAGATTCTGACGAAAGTCGCGCAACTCATGGTGTCAAAAGGAATCCTCGAAGGCGGTGCAATCACGGTTGATGTTGCCAAAAATGAAAGCGGGGAAGAGGACATCACCTTCACGCTTACCAAGAAAGGAAAGTCATCGCGTGGAAAAAGCAAACTATCTCTCGCAGAAACAGTTAAGGTATAATTTTTTGCTTTTCTTTGTTGTTTGTTGTAGGTTGTTTGTTGTAGGTTGTTTTTGCGTCGGTACTCAAGTGGTCAACGAGGGCACGCTGTAGACGTGCTGGCCTTTGGCCTACGGGGGTTCGAATCCCTCCCGGCGCACCATACAAAAATAATGCATCGCAATGATGCATTATTTTTGTATCTGGTCGCCGAGAGCGACTGAACTGCTTCGGTCGCGAGAGGGATTCGAACGCCGGAGTCATGTTCCGAAAGCTTTCGGAACAGACGAGGCGGTGCCCAGTCCGAACCGAGCGACGGCGAGGCGAGAGGCGCGGGAGAATCCCTCCCGGCAACAATGTCCTCGAGAAAGTTCTCCGGTTACATTTTTATGATATTCTTGTCGGCAGGGGCCACTGAGGTGGCAGTCGATTGCTGGTAGAGGTGGGCAAGACCTCGCCTTTCTTCCTCCAGCGTCTCCCTTTACTGTAATGTGCGACTCACTCGACGGTGCACCAAGGGTAAAGGCAGTACTGTTCCTTGGTGTTTAAAGAAAGGTCGCTATCCAGCGAGCACACGAGGCCACACCACAGCGTTACGGCGCTGTGATGCGAGGAGGGGAGTCGAGCCCCTCCTTTTTCATTTGTGTTTTTTTCAAAACCTGTTAAAATGTCTTCATGTCCCAAGACGCAATCGCAAAACTCAAATCAACCAAGTCCGACCACATGTATTGGACGCGGCGCAATAGAAAGAGCAAAGGAGTCCAGAATAAGGAACGCCTTGAGCTTATTAAGTTCGACCCGACTATTCGTCAGCGTGTTACATACAAGCAGGTGAAAAAGTAAATTTTTGCTTTAAAAATCAAGAAAGCAAAAAGTGGCGAAGGCCACTTTTTTGTTGTAAGTTGTTTGTTGTTGGGCGTTTGTTTATAAAGGGGCCTATAGTTCAATGGTAGAATTTCTCTCTCCAAAAGAGAAGATCCAGGTTCGAATCCTGGTGGGCCCGCCTTCGGTTTGCAGTAGCAAACCTGCGTCGTGGCAAGCCCGCCACAAGAACTAAGTGTCGGAGTGGTCCGAGTGCATTGTGTCGCATTTTTAATTAGCCATTTTGGCTAAGTTATTCTTGCCTTCGCGAAACCACTTCTTCAATGACTTTTTGTATATTAGGGAAATGGGAGTCAAAAGCGATTTTGACTTCTTTAAGATCTTCGGGTTTTCCTTGAATGTTTACTTCTCCAGGAAAGAATCTGTCCATAATTAAATCTACCATTCTTTCTTTAGTCCAGTGCTCAATCTTGTATTTCTTCACCCACTCCTCAATCGCCAGATGTACAATCTCATGAGCTAGGGTAATCCAGGAAATAGTGCGTCCATAATCAATATTCACTTGAACGTTATTTGGTAAGCTGTAGCTACCGCCAACCCCGTACTTTGTAAGTGAGATGGTATATGTATCGTGTACCGGCACGCCCAAACTCTTCAGATTTTTTGTAAAATCTCTCTCGATCTTCCGAAACTCAGATTCTAAAAGTTTTATTGCGTTATCATATGCAACGGTGTCAAACTCTTCTGTAACCACCTTAGTGATTTCTTCGTCTTCGACACGCTCACCGCATTCTGCTTTGGCTTTCAATGAGTCAGGGAGATTGATTCGGTAATTATTTTCTTTGTACCATCTGTATTTATCCAGAGTATATCCAATCCGATCTGCTTCTGATTCCGGCGAATATCTAAAATGGAGCTCCATCACTCTATTTTATACTTATTTACAGAATTCGTACTCAGACCCGAGTGCCTCGGCGATACCTACCGTAAGATGCTAAAATAGCCTTGCACGGGTTGGACCTGTCGGTACTTAACCTGAGTGGCACGCACATATGAAATTACTTCTTACCTCAGCCGGAATTACAAACAAATCGATATCCGATGCGTTGTTTAGATTGGTCGGTAAAAAACCAGAAGACACCTCTCTTGTTTTTATTCCAACTGCCTCAAATGTAGAGAAAGGAGATAAGGGGTGGTTGATTGACGATTTGATTAATTTAAAAAAACAGGAATTCAAATCAATTGACATCGCAGATATCTCAGCGGTTGGAGAGGAGATATGGAGACCAAAACTTGAAGAAGCCGACGTGCTCTTTTTTGAAGGAGGCAATACATATCATCTTCTCGAATGGATACACAAATCAGGGTTGATCAATTGTCTTCCTGAATTGTTGAAAACTCGTGTGTGGGTTGGCCTAAGTGCGGGAAGTATGGTGACGAACAAAGATTTGGCCTTGAAGATATCGCAGATTGTGTATGAAGAAGATTTGGATAGGACGGAAGATGTTGTTGGTCTGAATTACGTTGATTTTTATTTCTTGCCGCATCTTAATTCGGAATTTTTTCCAAGGCTGCGAGAACAAAATATCAAAGATGCCACACAAGGAATGAGCGAAAAAGTATACGCTCTTGACGATAACTCTGCGCTTGTGGTTGTGGATGGGAAGGTTGAGGTTGTGAGCGAAGGAAAATACCTGGAGTACAATTAGATGAAAAAGATTCTCCTCGCACTCCTTATTATTGTATGCGCTCTTCTCTTGGGTGTTGCTTTTATGCTTAAAAATAATGAAGAAATATCAGTAGAAGGCACAGACCTCGCGACAACAACGCTTTCGTGGGACGGAGGATCCTTTATTGTTGAAATCGCGGACACTTCTGCCTCAAGAACACAAGGATTATCCGACAGGGAAGAACTTCTCCGTGGTCACGGGATGCTGTTTGTGTTTCCGAAAGATGATTTTTACTCTTTTTGGATGAAGGATATGCGCTTCTCGATTGACATGCTCTGGTTAAGCTCAGATTTTCGTGTTGTGCATATAGTTTCGGCTGTATCTCCAGAAACCTATCCGGAGTCATTCACATCTCCTGACTCGGCGCGCTATGTTTTAGAGATTCCTAGCGGTGAATCGCTCACAAAAGGAGTTGTTGTTGGTACACAGTTTGTCGCTCCCTCGTTTTAAAATTTCTTCGGCGGATTGTAAACGTTGACGGTCTTCTTTTTTCATCCCATGACCTCTCAAAAAGGAGTTATCCACCGTGTGGTGGGCAGGTCGAGTGTCCTACAATAGGTGCACGACTGATTTCCGACTTGATTGACTTCTCGATTTTAAAATTGGGGAAAGGGGAAGACGCCCTGAGAAGAGGATGTATACACAGTGCACGAATCATTAGTACTTTTAATCCAAGCACATCGCAGTATGTATCCCACCCTTCGAGAAATACGCAAACGCACGGGTCAGGTCGTTCCTTTTGAGGCAGAAAAGATAACTCGCGCTATCGAAAAAGCGTTTGAGTGTACTCTCGGGGACGATCACAAGACCGATACGGAGGCGATTGCCAATATTGTCCTTAAAGATTTGGAAGTGCGTATCCGAACGGTAGGGGAGTCATATGTTCCTGCTGTCGAAGAGGTGCAGGATCTTGTTGAGCGCGCGATAATGCAGAAGGGATTCTTCACTGTTGCGAAGGCGTACATCGTCTATCGATACGAACACCAGAAGATTCGAGAGCAGAAAAAAGAAGTACTGCAGAAAAGGATCGCGAAGAAAGAATTCCTCATTAAAAAACTCGACGGACGCACAGAAACATTCTCACTTGAAAAAATAGAAAAAGCGTTTCTCCGCAGTGCTCGTGGTATCGAAAAAGATATTGATATCAAAATGCTTCTCGAGCAGTCACAACGAGAGGTGTATGAAGGAATGACGACGCGTGACATCTCACAGATGCTTGTCTTGGTCGCACGCTCGTTCATTGAGCGCGATTCCGCATATACGCTTCTCGCATCGCGTTTGCTTCTTGAAACAACCGTCTACCGAGATGCGATTGGATACACAGAAGTGCTCTCACCAGAATTCGCGGGGCAGTATCGAGAAGCATTTATACAAAATACTCACCGCGGGATTGAGCTCAACCTGCTTGATGGGCGCTTGGCCTCGTTTGATCTCCGAAAGATTGCTGATGCGATCGCCCCTGAGAGGGACGACCTTTTGCGATACCTGGGGACGCAGACCCTTTTTGACCGATACTTTGTCCGTGACAAGACAAACCCCAATAACTACCGCATTCTCGAGGCACCGCAGATGATGTGGATGCGGGTTGCAATGGGGTTGTCGCTTCTTGAAGAAAAGAAGGAGGAACGCGCAATCGAGTTTTATAATCTCATGTCGACGCTCCGGTATGTGCCCTCGACACCCACCCTATTCAACGCGGGCACACCGTATTCGCAGCTCTCTTCGTGTTATTTGGGTGTTACGGGAGATGATCTCCATAGTATCTTCAAGGCGTACGAAGACTACTCACACCTTGCAAAACACAGCGGAGGCATCGGATACAGTTGGACGAAACTCCGCGCAACAGGCGCACGTGTTAAAAGTACAGGAGTTGAAAGTAACGGTGTTGTTCCGTTTTTGAAAATTCTTGACTCAACGGTTGTTGCTATCAACAGAAGCGGGCGTCGACGTGGCGCTTGTGCAGTCTATCTTGAGCCCTGGCATGCGGATGTCGAAGAGTTCATCGAACTTCGCAAAAATACGGGAGATGAGCGCCGTCGGACACCTGACATCAACACGGCACTCTGGATTCCCGATGAGTTCATGAAGCGTGTACGCGATGACAGAGAATGGACGCTCTTTTCTCCCGACGAGACACCTGATCTTGTAGATCTCTACGGTGCAGCATTTAGCAAACGATATGCTGAGTATGAAGCAAGGGCAGAGAAAGGGGAGATGCGGCTTTCAAGACGGATGCAAGCGCGAGATTTGTGGAAAAAAATGTTGACACAACTTTTTGAAACAGGACATCCGTGGGTGACGTTTAAAGACGCATCAAACATACGAAGTCCGCAGGATCATATGGGCACCATTCATAGCTCGAATTTGTGCACAGAGATCACATTGAACACGAGCGCGGATGATGAGGTCGCCGTGTGCAACCTAGGATCGATTAATCTTACCGAACACGTCGTAAACGGAACGTTGAGCGAGGATTTGATACAAGAGACAACGGTCCTTGCGGTCCGTATGCTCGATAACGTCATTGATCTAAACTACTACCCGATTCCCGAAACAAAGAAGTCGAATATGCGGCACCGGCCTATCGGGCTCGGTATCATGGGCTTTCAGGACGCTCTGTATCTTCAGAATATCCCCTTTGAGTCGAAAGAATGCATCACATTTGCCGATGAGAGCATGGAGATGATCTCGTACTACGCGATTCTTGCATCATCTCTTCTTGCGCAGGAACGCGGAGCGTATGAAACATACGAAGGATCGAAGTGGCACCGAGGTATTTTCCCCGTAGACACACTCGATCTTCTCGAAAAAGACCGTGGTGAGAAGATTACGCTCCCAAGAACAGAGCGTATGGATTGGAGTATTGTGCGCGACTCAGTAAAAAAATACGGCATGCGGAATTCAAATTGTCTTGCGATGGCCCCAACCGCGACGATTGCAAACATTGCTGGCTGTTTCCCGACGATAGAGCCGATTTACAAGAATATCTATGTAAAATCGAATATTAGCGGTGAGTTCATCCTTGTGAACGAGTATCTCGTCCGTGATCTCAAAAAAGAAGGGCTGTGGAACAGCGAGATGCTTGAGATACTCAAGGGTGTTGACGGAGATCTCTCTCGTGTTTCAAGTGTTCCGTCGTGGATCAAAGAACGCCACAGAGAAGTGTTTGCCATCGATCCTCAATTCTTGGTCACCGCCGCAGCGCATCGCGGACAGTGGATTGATCAGAGCCAATCTCTGAACATCTTTTTCTCGGGCACATCGGGCTCACAACTCTCTGATGTGTATCTCTCGGCGTGGCAGCAGGGAATAAAGACGACGTACTATCTCCGCACACTTGCTGCGTCCGGTGTTGAAAAAAGCACGGTTACGCTTGAAAAACAGAACCTCGCACCGGAAGTCCGTGAACGCCTAATCGCACAGGAAGCGGTTGACAGCATCAAGTCGACCATTGTTCCGGAAGAATCTGTTCCGGTTCATGCGACGTCTTCGGGTCCTGCGCTTAAACTCTGCAAGATTGACGACCCAGATTGCCAGGCGTGCCAGTGATTCGTTTATAAGGTTTTCATCCACAGAGCATGTGTGCTCGTCTAAAAATACTATGGCCAAAAAACAAATAATAAACGCATCCGGCGTTGACCCCAATAAAATCCTCCCCCTAACCTATCCGTGGGCTCGCCAGTACTACAAAACGGGCGTCGCAAACAACTGGGTTCCCGAAGAAGTATCCATGCAGCTTGATGTTGAGGCATGGAAAGCAAAAGGAGAGAAAGGAATCACTGAAGATGAGCGGCGGATGATACTCTATAACCTCGGGTTTTTCTCAACCGCTGAATCTTTGACTGCGAACAATATTGTTCTTGCTATCTACCGACATGTAACGAATCCAGAATGTCGACAATATCTCCTTCGGCAAGGATACGAAGAAGCGATCCACACGGACACGTTTATCTATTCATGTGACACGTTGGGGCTTGATCCCGATACGGTCTACAACATGTATATGACGATCCCCTCGATCAGAGAAAAAGACGAGTTTGTTGTTGAGATGACAAAATCGGTCCTTGATCCCACCTTTATCACGCAGGGAACAGAGAACATCCAGCGGTTCGTAAATGATCTTGTTGGCTTCTACGTCATCATGGAGGGCATCTTTTTCTATGCGGGGTTTGCCATGATGCTCTCACTTCTTCGCCGTCAAAAAATGACAGGGATTGGGGAACAATTCCAATTTATTCTTCGTGACGAGACAATCCACCTTGCGTTTGGAACGCAGCTCATCAATACCATCATTGAAGAGAATCCGGATATCTGGACAGCAAGCTTTAAAGATAATCTTACACAGAGAATTACACGTGGTGTTGAACTCGAGAAACAGTATGCGTTTGACGCATTGCCAAAGGGGGTCGTCGGACTTACACCAGATTCGATTGCTGAATACATCGAACACATCGCAGATCGTCGACTTGAACGCATTGGCTTGAAAACAGTGTATGGAACAAAGAACCCGTTCCCGTGGATGAGCGAGATTATCGATGCGCGGAAGGAGAAGAACTTTTTTGAGACACGCGTAACGGAATACAAGACGGGGGGACAACTTGAGTGGTGAAAACCACAAAATCCAAATACTTGCAAAACTGAGGGAGGAAAGTATACTCCGTCTAGTTTGCATTGGGCAGATGCGCCCCGCCTCGGCGGGGTGAGGAAAGTCCGAACACTCTCTTCGTAGCAATACGAAGAAACAAGGTAACGGGTAACGCCCGTCCGGAGCAATCCGTGAGGTGCGAACAGTGACGTTCTTTTTCGAAAGGGAAAGAACACCCTTCGGGGTGAATCCTTATGGAAACATGAGGAGTGAAACGGCCAAATCCTTACCCGAGTGCAAGGCCGCGTCAGCTTGCGCTTCGCACAAGAACCGACAACCAACGACAGACGACCCACAAGAGAATCCAAATTCTTGTTGTGTGTTGTAGGTTATACGTTGTTTGTTCCTGCGCGGAGCGCAGGTTGAAGAGCCGCTTGACCCCGAGAGTAATCGCGGGGCTAGATACATGTCTGTCGATAACAGAATTCGGCTTATAGATGCAAACATCATCATGGCCACCCGCACACCGCGGGTGGTTGTGTTTTCTGCTACTATATATATGTAATGACCACGGTTTCTGTATGGTCCGTCGAATCCTTTCATTCTTCTCGCAAACAACGACGACATTAAACGCCGCCGCATACGTTATTGCTGGCTTTGCTCTCGCCTCTCAAATATTGGGAATCGTGCGCGACCGTATACTTGCACACATCTTTGGTGCAAGCCCCACCTTGGACGTCTACTATGCGGCATTTCGAGTCCCCGATCTCATCTTTGTTTCGATTGCTTCTATCGTATCTCTCTTCATACTCATCCCGTTTCTCTCCGAAGCCCTCAAAAATGGTGGGAAAGAGGCGGCACGACAATTCCTTTCAGAGGTGAGTACGGTGTTTTTTGTGTTCATTATCGTCGCAAGTGCCATTGTGTGGTGGTTTGCACCTCACCTCTCGCAGATTCTCTACCCTGGTTTTGATGGGCATCAACACGAGACGCTTGTCGAACTCATGCGCATTCTCCTTCTTTCTCCTATTCTTCTCGGACTCTCAAACATTTTCTCGAGTGCAACACAGCTCATGCACCGATTTACGATTTATGCGCTTTCGCCGGTTCTCTACAACATAGGCATCATTGTAGGTATCATCTTTTTCTATCCATCCCTCGGTCTTTCGGGGATTGGATGGGGGGTCGTCCTTGGAGCGGCTCTTCACCTTCTCGTGCAAATCCCCGTGGTACGAAAAGATGGATTACTGCCGCGGCCAACACTTCGCATCAAGGGCGCACACATACTTCGAGTTGTTCTTTTATCTTTGCCGCGGACGCTCACACTCTCACTGAATCAAATCGTGCTGGTGGTTCTTGTTGGTATTGCGTCAACCCTTTCTCCTGGCTCAGTGACCATCTTTACGTTCGCATCGAATCTTTATTCAGCACCACTCACCCTGATTGGTGTCTCATATTCTGTTGCCGCGTTTCCAACCCTCTCGCGGCTTTTTTCAACAGGGGAGCGCGTCGCCTTTCTTGAACAGCTCATCGACGCTTTGCGGCAGATTATTTTTTGGTCTCTCCCTGCACTTGTCGCTACCATCGTCCTTCGTGCACACATCGTTCGCGCGCTTTTGGGGTCCGGAGCATTCGATTGGTCTGCGACTCGATTGACCGCGGCGGCACTTGCGATTCTTGCGGTCTCTCTCGTTGCGCACGGGGTCATTCTTTTGTTCGTGCGTGCCTATTATGCGACCGGAAGGACGATGCGTCCTTTTCTTATTACTACTGGAGGATCAATCCTCACCGTACTCTCTGCCTATGGCGGCCTTCTCTTATTTCAAAAGATTCCCGCGTTTCATTTTTTTATTGAAGCGCTGTTGCGTGTTATTGATGTGCCGGGTACGGCGATTCTTGTTCTTGCGGGAGGTTATTCAATCGGTCTTATATGTTCGGCGATTATTTTTTGGATTATTTTCCGACGTGATTTTGAGGGAGAGATCCCTTCCGGTGTTGTCCGTTCTTTTTGGCAAAACACTGCGGCCTCAATGATCGCTGGGGCAGTCATGTACGTAGTGCTTCGGGCGACAGAAGGAAGGTTCCTTCTCGACACATTTGGAAGCGTTGTCGGGCACGCGCTCCTCGCGGGAATCTTGGGATGTGCCGCATGGGTCTTCATGCTTATTGTTCTTAAGAACTTGGAATTCGGGGAACTCATAGGAACGCTTCGTGCGCGTTTCTGGAGAACCGTTCCTATCCAACCTGGACCAGAAGAACTCTAAGGGAGGTCGTGGGAGCGTTTTTCTGGTAGGATAAGCGTCTATGGATGCTCGCAGAATACGGAATTTCTCTATTATCGCTCATATCGACCACGGAAAATCGACCCTCGCGGATCGGCTTCTTGAACACACGAAAACAATCGATAAGCGGCAGATGCGCGAGCAGGTGCTTGATTCGATGGACCTAGAGCGGGAGCGAGGTATAACCATAAAGATGGCTCCAGTGCGGATGGAATACACCTTGCCGGAAAATCCAAACACCAAAATCCAAAATCCAAGTTTGGAATCTGGAGCTTGGAATTTGGATTCTTCAGATTCAAGACGATATGTCTTGAATCTGATTGACACACCGGGGCACATCGATTTTTCATACGAGGTCTCGCGTGCCTTGACGGCTGTTGAGGGCACGCTTCTCTTGGTTGACGCGACGCAAGGTGTTCAGGCACAAACGTTAACGACACTCGGTATGGCGAAGGAGCAGAGCCTCGTCATTATTCCTGTCGTATCAAAGATCGATGCTCCCCACGCACGAACAGACGATGTGATTCTTGAGATGGTTGATATCCTCTCGTGTTCTCCGGATGATGTTCTTCGTGTATCGGGAAAGACAGGAGAGGGTGTTCCTGGACTCCTCGAAGCGATCATCTCGCGTATTCCGCCGCCCGAGCATCGAAAAGAGGGAACGCAAGCACTTGTTTTTGATTTTACATACTCGAATCACAGAGGAGTTGTTGTTCATGCGCGTGTTTTTGGCGGTTCGATTACCAGTCGCGACAAGATTCTTTTTGTTGCGGCGGGAGAAAAATTTATCGCAGGCGAAGTAGGCGTCTTCGTTCCTGGAGAACATCCAACCGACGCACTTTCCGAAGGGGAGATTGGATATATCGTAACGGGAATCAAGAAGCCGGGTATCGTGTCTGTGGGTGACACGCTGACGCTTGCGTCGCATCCTGCGCCAGCACTTCCGGGATATGCGGAACCGAAGCCCGTGGTGTGGGCAAGTATCTTTCCGGAGAGCCAGGACGATCTCCATTTTTTGCGACAATCTCTTGAGAAATTGCGCCTCTCTGATTCATCTCTTTCCTACGAAGAAGAAGCGTCGGGAACGTTGGGGCGCGGATTTCGCTGCGGATTTTTGGGGATGCTCCACCTTGAGATTGTGACGGAACGTTTGCGTCGTGAATCGAATCTTGCTCTTGTCGTGACAACACCCTCGATCACATATGAAGTCACATACAAAAATGGAAAAACAGAAGTAATCTACTCGCCGTCACTATTCCCGGACGAGGGGGAAACAACGCTCATTCGTGAGCCGTGGCTCGCTGTCCACCTTTTGACGCCGGGAGCGTATGTAAGCGCACTCATGGCTGCCTTTCATGAGCATGAGGCGACAATCGATGACTCGCGGACGTACCGTGACGGACGTCTCTCGTTCACACTCTCGATGCCGCTTCGAGAACTCATGCGTGGATTTTTTGATAGGGTGAAGAGCGCAACATCTGGATACGCATCAATGTCATATGAACGGGTGGGCATGCGGGACGCAGAGGTGGTACGTCTTGATATTCTTGTCGCAGAAGAAGTTGTTCCCGCATTTTCGCGTGTTGTAGCCGAGAGAACAGTCGAAGAAGAAGGACGTAAAACGGTTGAAAAACTCAAGGATGTCCTCCCGCGTCAACTTTTTGTGACAAAGATCCAAGCACGCGCAAAGGGGAGGATTGTTGCATCAGAAACGCTTTCGGCTATGCGAAAAGACGTGACGGGGTACCTCTATGGAGGAGACGTCACACGAAAGATGAAACTTCTCGAGAAACAAAAACGAGGGAAAAAGAAGATGCTTGCTCGTGGGAAGGTGAATATTCCACACGAGGTATTTATTGAGATGGTGCGACGTTAGGATTTTTTCTATCCAAACAAGGCGGGGGTGTAGAGGATAATCATGCTTATGATGACTGCAACGCAGAGAACCATCCAGATGATCTTCACGGCCTTTTGTGTTTTTTTGTGAAATAGCATGGAGATTTCGTGTTAGGTGCTTTATAGACGATTCCTACTATATACTAAAGAGCACATTTCATCCATATGTACCACTCTCCGAGAGTCGATTTCCACGAAAAGCAGCGTATGCGTCGCTGGCTCTATTCGAAGACCACGTTCGTGATTCTGGCGATTGCGATTGTGGTGGCCGGAATACAGGTGTGGGATATGTATCAAAAAGCACGTCTCACCAAAACACAGCTTGCGCAGACAGAGGAGGCGTATAAGAAATTACAGGAACGCGAGGCCTTTCTTTCTGAAGAGACAAGAGGACTTTCGACGGAGGCGGGTGTTGAGGCAAAATTACGTGCACGTTTTGGGGTTGCAAAAGAAGGGGAAGAGATCGTTGTGATTTTAGAGGATACAGAAAACGATGAAAGTGTAGAAACTTTTTCATGGTGGCAGAGGGTGTGGCGATGGATGCGAGGAGATGAGGAATAAAAAGCGGGATTAGCCCTGCACTCAACTTGTCATGGCGCTTTGCGCAAGAGGGGATGACAAGATTGAGTGCTCGGGTAAATGTAGTGGTAAGGGTGATGCTTCTTTCCGATTTACACACGAGCAAAGCGAGTGTATTGTAAATCGCAATCCCTACAATTTTGCGAGTGTAGTTCAGTGGTAGAATGAATGCTTCCCAAGCATTAGGCGCGGGTCCGATTCCCGCCACTCGCATCTGTTCGCAAAATTGTGCGGGATCAAGCGAGAGATGCGAGTTCGATTCTCGCATCCCGCACAGGTTAGTGCTAATTCAAGTGACCGAACGGCCCCGTGCTTTTAGGTCGTATTTTGAGTGTCCAGTTCGGTTCCTAAAAACTTCGCCCCAGCTGAAAATAGAACCTTAACTAGGCAATATCTCTACCATTTCCTTCGTCCTTACCTCGTTGTTGTTACTTGAAGTTAGTTAAAGGTGGTAGAATTTCGCTAACACATGGACTACATACAGAAAATAACCGCTACACGCTGGAAGCATATCCAGCTTGATAAGCCGGTCGAACTCGAACCTGGAATTAACCTGATTCTGGGTAAAAATGGAAGTGGCAAGACCTCACTTATTGGGATGATTGAGGCGGCAGCGGTGACTCAGGCTCAGCCGCTTCGCCAAGAGGTTCTTGATGCATTTGCTGAAGGCGCTCGACTTTCCAGTATCGAACTACGGTCAGGGGAGACTGATGTTGTTATAGGTAACGACAGACGGGGTAGCGAGGGACACTGGACTGCTAGCGATCTTAAGGATCGGCTCCGAACAATTGGATCTGCCCGTTCGGTTACTAGTGGCACTAGCACCAAAAATCCTTTTGCGAGTTCTATCACTATGGATACTTCCGGGCTTGCTGTTGGCCAAACTATTGATGTCGCTGAAGAGTTCAACAAATCGATTATAAAAGAACTCATTGAGGTCATTAAAGAAAAGATGGCCGCTGGTACAGACTTTCTTGAGGAGATTCAAAAAGACTACCAAAACGGCCTAGTTGATTTCGATAAGGTGCTAAAAATAGACCCGTCTAAGGAGAACGCAGTATTTTTCGTTGACCATCTCGATAGAGAAGTTTCCATCACAGAGCTGAGTTCGGGCGAAAAGGAGTACCTCTATTTTTACTCATACCTCCGCCGGATTCGAGCAGACGAAAACAAGATTATTCTTATTGACGAGCCGGAACTTCACCTCCATAGCAGCCAGATAAGGAAGCTGTGCGAACTTATTGCTGGTCTGGCAGTTAAAAACCAAGTCATTATCGCAACGCATTCCGGTGAGGTACTTCAGCATTTCATTTCTCGCGCAAACATAATCCTGCTCAGTAAAGGCGTAGTTGATAGGATTCAAGATGCGGAACAAATGAGAAAAGCTCTTGAGGAGACCGGCCTACCTATCGACCCATCCGTTTTCACAGCACACTGGATCTGTGCCGAGAACGACCCCACCGTGTCTCTTCACGGCGGAGGGCCGACTACTCCAGAGGTCCTAAGTTGGATTCTTGGAAACGATTTAAACAAGCGGTATTGGTCTTTTGGGTCTAATAAATCCACCTCGAAGATTTACGGCGAAGGTATAGCCAGTGCGTCTCCAGCGGCGCATAAAATTCGTGTCACACCTCTACTGGACGGGGACGTTCTTGCCAAAACTCCGGCAGACTATTTTCCTGCAACCATTCCTGCACCAGCGAATAACCTAGCCTACTTTCCTTTTTGGGAGATAGAGAGCGCCTTTCTCAGTACTGCGATACTCAATGCCATAATTCCAACCGAAGGAGGCGTTACGGGTGCGGATAGGTTCTGGGCAAGCGTTACTACCAATCAAGCAAGACTCCTTCTCTACATAAAGAAGACTGTCGCAAAGAACAGCCTTAGGCGATTTAGCTTGGATAAATATATTGAAGCTGACCCACAAGTTGACATAGAGAAATGGAAAACTGAAATTCAGGCGAGTGTCACTGATCTTTCCCCGATTGATACGAAATTCGCAGAAGTTATAGCTGTTAAAAACTGGCGTTGGTTGCCCGGCAAAGAAGCCCTCGCACTGGCCATTATCTTGGAGCCAAACTTCTGGACAAAGCTTAGAAACCTGCAACAGAGCAAGGAGCTTAAAGCCCTTCTCGAATTGGACGCTGGTATGAAAACGTTTATTGAAAGCATGTCTGCGCTTTCAGGAGAGGTTCCCGAAGAGGCAGAGTAGGTTCTCTATTTCTCAAGCGCGATTTGCCGGTCCTTCAACACCAGCGTGCTCTTGAGACAGGACAGTAGCTCTCGCTTCTCCGTGATCGTACCCTCCTTGAGAAGATACTTGGCGTATTCGCGCAGGTCGACATCGCTGCTGCGCTCCTTAGTTTTCATGCCGAGCACGCCGATACGGAATTTGTTGTATCGCGATATCTCATCACGGATCTTCTCTTTCATGCCGATCTCGTCGAGGTCGATGGTATCGAGGAGCTTGACCAGTTCTTCTATGAGATCCGTTTCGTTCACGGGCGGGTTCTTGCAGTCGATGTCTTTCGACCGCGTGCACCTGTAGTAGACATGGCGGTTCACGCCGCCGTCTTTAAGTTTCTTGAACTTCTCGTCTGCCGTGATGCCGCTTCCGCATACACCGCAGGCGATCAATTTCGTGAAGGCGAATTCCTTGCTCTCGGTTTTGGGGATGTACTGATCTTGGATTGACTCCTGCACCTTGTCGAAAAGTTCCTTGGTGATGAGTGGCTCATGTTTGCCCTGATACCAATTGCCGCTCCCGCGCGGGTACTCGAATTCACCGTAGTAGAAGGTGTTGCGAATGACGGTATACAGATTCCCAAGCGAGAGGTGTTTGCCAGTATGGGTCTTGAAGGCGTTTTTCGTGAGCCAGCGATGTGTTTGCCGTCCACTCCATTTCTCATTGCCGATTTTCTCGAAGATCTTCCGAATAGTCGCGGCACGCTTCGGGTCGACAATAACCTCGCACTTGCGGTCTGTACGTTTTTCATTGAGGTAGCCAGTTGGTGCCGTTGATGGCCGCAGACCCATTTCGCAGCGGGCTCGTAGCCCGCGCTTCACATTGATGATTTTCTGGTCGTTCTCGAGCTTCGCCTGCGAGCCGAGAATCATGAGCATGAACTTCTCGTTTGGATTGTTGGTAAAGGCCTGCGTGAAGGTGCGTATCTCGACCAGCTTCTTTTGATCCAGGAGATCGACAACCGCACCCAAATCTCCGGCGTTGCGACTGAGCCGATCCGGTGCCCACGTGAGGATACCGTTGAACTTCTCCTGCCGGATATCCTCGAGAAGCTGGTTATACACCGCCCGCTGGCCTACTTCCTTGGAGGAGTGCGACTCGCGCTTGACCTCGACGATCTCAAGATTCTCGCGCGTGGCGATGGCGGTCATCTCTCGCACTTGGGACTCGATGGAAAGCGCCTGTTTGTCCTCTTCCTCGGTGCTCTTTCTTGCATACAGGCAGTATCGGACCTTTACGGGCACGGGGACGGCCTGCCTGTTAATGCCGCCAACGGGAGCCCTTGTTGCTGTGTTCATATACCACAAGGGATGACGCGAACAGTCCTAGGAGTCAAGAGCGTCCGAGGGGCTTGGAGTTGGTAACTTTACTGGCTCAAAGTTGCTAGAATAGTCCCCGCAACCGAATACCTGGCCTAACCTCGCCTTCGGGCGAGCATGGTCAAAAACCATCCAAGGAAGCTTCCTCGCACGAGGACTCGGCCGTTGGCCGGATCTGGATGCGAGGTTTTCTTTTACTCGGTGCGCCAGAACCAGTATCGGTTGTATACGTCCTGACGCAGGCGGTATGCGTCGGCATGACTGAGTACGCCCATGTACGAATTGAGGCAGGACTCGAGCGTCAATTCGCTTATCTCCCCACGCTTGTAGGCACGAACGGCTTGGTGCAGCTTTCGTGGAATCCGGCGTTTGGTCTTCGCACGAAGCTGCACGTGATTCGGCAACATGATGTAGCCGAGAAAGTCCACGCCACGCGTATGCCTCCGCAATGTTATTTTCTTCGGATGTAACTCCAGCAGTAGTTTCTCTCGCAGAAAGTCTTGCATTGGCGTAAGCAAGTCCTCAAGGTAGCTCTTGTCGTTAGACACAATGATAAAGTCGTCCGTGTATCGAGCGTAATGTTTGACTTTCAACTCACGCTTCACGAACTGATCAAACTCATTCATGTAAATGTTCGCAAAGATCTGCGATGTCAGATTGCCGATTGGCACGCCTCGTCGCTCGAACAGATTCGGTCTGCTTGCGGAAAAGCTCTCGACGATCTCATGCATCAGTCTCATGACCTTCTCGTCCTTGATCTTTGTGCTGAGAATCCCTAGGAGCGTGTCGTGGTCGATAGAGTCGAAGAACTTTCTGATGTCGCACTTGAGTGCGTAGCACGGACGCGTGTTGTTGCGACTCACGGCGCGTATGACTTGTGCAACCCACCGCACGCCCTTGTGTGTTCCTTTGCCAAGACGGCAGGAAAACGACGTTGGGATGAAGGTCGGTTCAAAGATGGGGTTGAGCACGCTGAAGATAGCGTGGTGAAGCACGCGGTCGCGAACCGTCGCCTTATGAATGTGACGCACTTTAGGGTCGTGAATCCAGAAGCCCCTATACGCTCCGTGTTTGTACGTGCCATTCTTCAGATCTCGGTACAGGCCAAAGATGTGTTGCTCGATGTCTACCCCGAATTCCGCCACGTCAGGTTTGTTCCGCTTGTCGCGCTTGAATACCTCCCAAGCTCGAAACAACGTCTGCGGAGAGATTATTAACCAGCTTAGATTCTTATAAACCTTCATAACATGAGTGATTTAGACATACCCATCTTCAAAAAATCCTACGATCTCTACAAAGAGTTCTACGGACTCCGCCTCTCGGTGCCGAAGCAAGACCGCTATACGCTCTGGCAAAAGTGCGAGAATCTGCTCATCGACATCCTTGAGGGCATTCTCCTTGCGAGCCAGCAGTCAAAGTCTGAGAAACTGCCGACCTTGGAGAAAGCGAGCGTGAAGCTCAACTTCATGCGGGTCTGCGTGCGCCTGTTGAAAGACGTGAAGGCAATCGACGACAAGAAGTACGTGCTCATTGAGGCGGACCTCGATGAGATCGGTCGGATGCTGGGTGGGTGGATCAAATCCACAAAAGAGCGTTAGTAGAAACTCCCGCGTGAAGCGGGAGTTTCTCACTGTGGATGGAGGTATGACTGCCTGGCGGACGACACACCGATGTTGCTGTTGCGGTTGTTGTCGTTCCAGTTGTTGACGTTGAGACCCTTGGCGTCGAAGTTGCCGACGTTCACGTGGTTGCCGTCCGAGTCGAGGTAGCTGCCCGTTCCCATCCGTGGCACCAGCACTCGAGGTTTGCCGCTCTTGCGAGCCTATATCCTCTCACGCCTGTATTTTATTCGAGAGCAGATTCCTTGCGGAACCATCTCCCCCTAGAAACGGGCAAGAAGTTCTCTCCATCCTTAATCGCACGCTGCCGTGATCCGTAAACCACTGGCACTCTGGCGATATCTCAAGGTGAGATATCTCGCGAGCGTGAACCGTAACCCACGCTACATTAGCAAGATTCAAAAAGTATAGTGTATCTGTATAAAAAACGAAAGCCCCCGGCACACTCTCCGACCGAAGTCGAAAAATATGCGCGGAGGCTCAAGACCTCAAGAGGGACAAGCCCTCAAGCGGTCAAGGTTCAGAACTTCACTTCCTGGCGGACGACACACCGATGTAGCTGTGGCGGTAGTAGTCGTCCCAGCTGTAGACGTAGAGACCCTTGGCGCCGAAGCCGCCGACGAGCACGCGGTCGCCGCCCGAGTCGAGGCTCGACGTACGCACGTAGACGTTCGCGAAGAGCCGGATGCCACGGACCTCGAAGTACATGGTGATGAACCATGACATCTCGGCAGCGTTCGGCACGCTCTCGACACCCGACAGGAGCTTCTCCTGCTCGCTCCAAGTGCGGTTCGTCGAGTTCGGGACCGGCGTCTTGCGGATGGCGAGCCACCCGAACGACGTCTTGTCCTTGCTGGCGAACTCCTGGTCCGCGTACCAGCCGCCGGTCTTGCTGTAGAAGTGATTGGTCACGAGCTGGCGGACGTCCAGGAGCGACATCGCCGTTGGTGGCGCGGGCATGACGGCGTAACCGTTGTCCTTGCACCACCGCAGCATGTCGGCCGAGGGGATGCTGGCCGCGAGCGTCGCGATCTCGTCGTTGGTATAGGCGACACCACGACGAGTGGCCATGATCTCCTCCGGCGTGATGAAGTCCGCGCCGAGGATGGACTGAGCCAGGATGTAGTCAGGCAGCTTGGCCGAGAAGCGGCGGATGCCCTCGATGACCCAGTCCTGGAACTCACCACCACGCCCGATCAGGCGCTGGATGGCGTCCTTGTCGGGGTTCACCTCGACGAGAGCACGGTCACCCGTGTCCTCGACAAAACGCTTGAACTGCTTCTCTTGCGGCTGGGTGCGGTCCGACGTGATCGACTGAGTCGTCATCGTCTGCTCCTTGTAGGTCACTACCATCCGCTTTGGGCGAACGATAACTGTCTCGGAATGAGACGAGTGTTTTAGGGACTTATGAAAATCCACAAAACACTCGCCTCATTCAAGTTCTGAATTGAGAAGGAGCTTCTGGTGTATATAGTACCATAACGGTATACAGAAGTCAAGAGTTGGTAACTAGGCTTCGCAGGGCCCTATTTCTAAGCTATAAGGGACATAGAAATTCGGCCTAAAAATGGTAGTATTTCTTTAACAACTGAATAGAGCCTAAACCCTCCGTTGGAGGGCATGGCGTTGAATCCATCCAAGGTAAACACCCCGTCGTCAGGGTTCCTTGGATGGTCGTAGGGGGAAACCTCTACGTTCTGGCCGAAAGGCTAGAGCTCCTGGCGGCGGGCTTTTTGCTACCCGCTGGGATAAATCCATCCAAGGAACATGTCTGATAATAAAGTCGAGCTCATCACTCGCATCGCAACACTCGAATCTGAAATACAGCGGCTTAAGCGTGCCAAGACGTATGGCCTCGTCTGGGAAGATAAGCCAGAGGACGTAGTCGTACAGTGCAAAGCGAATATTCCGGTCCTCAAAGAAGTGAAGACGCGGAAGATCGTCACGGACGAATCCCTTCCCACAAATCTCCTCATCGAAGGAGACAACTACCATTCGCTCTCGGTCTTGAACTACACCCACCGAGGCGGCTTTGACGTCATCTATGCCGATCCTCCATACAACACTGGCAATAAAAGCTGGCGGTACAATAACGATTACATAGAAAAAGATGACGGGTTCCGCCACAGCAAATGGATTTCATATATAGAGAAAAGATTGAGGCTCTCTAGATCATTACTCAAAGATGACGGAGTGATAGTCGTTACGATTGATGACTATGAAATAGGCACATTGAGGCTACTCTTGGATGAAATCTTCGGCGAAGACAATCGACTTGGGCTTATTACGATAATGCATAATCCGCGAGGAAGAAGCGATGACCAATATTTTGCGACTTCCCACGAATACGCTCTCTTTTATGGAAAAAATCCTGATAAGGCAATAACGTATAAGCTCGATCTTACACAGGAGCAGCGAGAATTATTTCCGCTGACCGATGAATTTTCAAACTACCGACTCCTTCCTCTTAAGAGAACGGGCTCCAACTCAACACCGAACGAGCGACCTAAATTGTACTATCCAATTTTTGCAAATAAAAAATCTGGTGAGATCAGTATTAAAGAACGCGTGGGCAAGGATTGGTTGGTGATCGAACCTAAAGATTCAACCGGCGCAAAGCGTGTATGGCGCTGGGGCAAAGAAAAAGTTCAAAGAGAATGGAAAACCGAGCTGATTGCCAAATTCAAAAATGATAAATGCTCGATATTCACCAAGGACCGCATAAAGGAGGGACGGAAGCCGAAGACGATTTGGGTTGATCCAAAATATGATGCTTCTTCGCACGGAACAGTGTTGCTTGAAAATATCTTAGGCGAGAGGAAAGTTTTTGATTATCCGAAGTCCCTCTACGCAGTAATCGATACACTCAAAATTCTAACGAAAGAAAAAAGAGATGCTTCAGTTCTCGACTTCTTCGCTGGATCTGGCACCACCGGTCACGCAGTCTTTGAACTCAATAAGCAAGATGGCGGAAATCGTCGTTTCGTTCTTTGTACGAACAACGAAAACAATATCTGCGAAGAGGTAACGCATAAACGGCTTGAGCACGTCATTAAGGGCTATAAGGACAAGGGTGGTCAGCTGGTTAAAGGTTTGGGAGGCGATTTGAGATACTACAAAACCGACCTCGTCAGCACCGACAAACTCCAGAAGATATCTGATGAAGCTCGAATCAAGGTGACGTACCAAGCCGGTGAGATGATCGCGCTTCGCGAGGACACACTGACGGAAACCGAGAAAAACGACTGGTGGCAGATCTTCGAGGACCACGGGCGCATGACCGCCATCTATTTCAAAGAGGACAAGGCGAAGCTATCCGAGCTTGTGGCAAAACTTGAACAGAAGAATATTCCGGTCGCCCTATACATCTTCAGCTGGGGTAAGAACGAGTATCGGGGCGAGCTCGGAAGCGGCACGATCCGCGTCGAAGATATTCCCGAGCCGATCCTTGAGGTCTATAAAGAAATCAATCGCCTGTAATATGTTCGCTCTCAAACCATTTCAGGAAGTAGCTGTCTCGAAACTCAAGAACGAGTTCCTCTCACTCTGGAAGTCACCGCACGAGAACATCCCGCTTGTTTTTAAGTCACCGACGGGATCGGGCAAAACGATCATGCTCGCGCAGTTCCTTCGAGATATCGTCGGCGACCCACGCTTCCAAGGTAATGATGTCGCGTTCCTGTGGTTCTCGTTCAGCGAAGACTCATACCTCCAGAGCAAGGGCAAGCTCTTTGATTACTACGGCGGCGCATCGGAACTCGACCTGTTGGATCTTAACGACCTCACCCGAGGGAAGCTTGAGCGAAACAATGTCTTTTTCATCAACTGGCAGAAGATTAAGGGAAAATCGAAAGAGAGCCGCAAGCTTCGGCGCGACAACGAGTGGGACCTGACCTTCGACAGCTTTATCAACAAGACCCACGAAGCGAAGCGGAAGCTGGTGGTCATCATCGATGAAGAGCACATCGGCTCCGATACCGATCTCGCGCTTGAACTGGTGAATGGGCTCATCAAACCAAAACTGATCGTCCGTGTTTCTGCGACCCCGAAGTACATCCCGAATGCGGAAGAGATCGCCGAGAAGAAAGGTGGTTTCGTTCAAGTAAAACGAGAAGAAGTAGTGGAAGCCGGATTGATCAAGGAAAAGATCGTATTCCAGACCGAGGAAGACCTGAACAGGAAAGAGCTAAAGGATATGGATCAGGACGAGATCCTTCTTGAGCTTGCATACCAAAAACGTCTTGAGCTTGTACAGCACTACAAGGCACTTAATATCGATATCAATCCGCTGGTCCTCATCCAGCTGCCGAACGACGATCAGGAAAGCACCGCGACCAGCACCAACAAGCGCGGTATTGTCACGCAGTTCCTCAAAGCAAAGGGTATTGGCGAGGAAGAGATAGCTGTCTGGCTCTCTCAGGAAAAAACGAACCTTGAAGACATCGAACAGAATGCTTCTCCTGTGTCATTCCTGCTCTTCAAGCAAGCCGCAGCGACCGGCTGGGACTGTCCGCGCGCGGGCGTGCTTGTGATGTTTCGAGAAATCCAGAATCCCACCTTCGCGATTCAAACCGTTGGTCGCATTCTGCGAATGCCGTTAGGTATACACTTCCCGCGACCGGAGCTGAACATCGGCTACCTCTATACCAACTACAAGCGCAACGAGGTGCTTGCGGAATATGCGAAATCGAAGACCGACAACCGACCGGCGATCTACGGCAGCCACCGCAAAGTGGACATCGTACCACTCCAAGTCGAGTCTATATTCATGAGCCGAACCGACTACAACGATCTCGGTGACAGCTTCCAAGACGTATTCAGCGAAACTGTCGATGCGTATTTCGGGATCAAAAATGCAGACACGAGGCAGTCTGTCTTGAAAAAGCTCAAAGAAAAGGATTTGGAGATCTCACCGATGCTGACGAACGGTCTAATCGTAAACGTGGAGATCGACGACTATGACAACTTCACCCATGAGCTGCTTGCGGAAGGGAGCAGCCATGAACAGGAGATATCGCAGTATGATCTCGAACGACTCTACAATCTGCTGTGCTTCAAGCTCATCGTGCGGCAAACCGATGAAAACAAGAAGTTCGCTCCAGAGCGATCGTGGGGCAAGCTGAAAACAGCTCTCAATGTCTGGCTCATGAAGCGCCTCGACCTGACGCGACAGGAGGTATATACGATTCTCGTCTATGACCTCCTCAATCCCACCAGCGTCCTCGCTCCGCTCATCGGAGAATCGCTCGGTTTGTACCGCCCTCTGCGGGAACGAGAGGTGGATAAAAAGTCGTCCCGCTCGAAGCGTACGGAGGTCATCGAGATGCCTCGTGAATCATTCTTCTTCACTGATCAATACGAGGAAATGCGCGTGAAGAAGTGTGCGATGACCCCGTTCTATATCGAGAAAAGCTATGTAGGAGAAGATAACGAGAAGGAGTTCATCGCCTTTCTCGAACACCACAAAAACGTCCTGTGGTGGTACAAGAACGGCGATCTCGGGAGCGAACACTTCTCCCTCTCGTACTACAACCCCGAGGAGAACAAAGAAAGACTATTCTATCCCGATTGGATCGTGAAGACGAAGTCCGGCGTATGGATCATTGATACCAAGAAAGGAAGTACGGCTGAACTTATGGACACCAAGTACAAAGCTGAAGCACTGCAACAATGGGCTAAAGTCCAAAAGGGATTCCTGGCTGGCATCGCCGTACAAGACGGTCCCAACGGATGGAAGATCAACACAGAAAAGACGTACACGTATACGCCCTCGTTGACCGGATGGAGAAATCTGCAGGAGCTGTTGTGATGTAAAAGAGTACTTACCGGAACATGTTAATCCACTTTATTACTTTACTTCATCTCGCTCACAAAACAGATCCTCGTCTCTAGAACTTCCCAAAAATATCTCGCAGTTTCTCTACATGCTTCTCGACCGCCGTCTCATCCGGCTTGATTGACTCGACGTCAATAATCCAATCCTCTTTAAGATATAGTTTATCCTTGCGCCTAAAGGGCCCCTTGTTTATTCGTTCCAAGTCACCCTCTTGGGTGTTAGTGGCTACTCGGACCGCATCATTGTCGCTTTCGATAAACTCCTTCACAGCTTTTATTCTTTCGGAGACGTGTTCACTCATGTCGGCTTCGTAGATGTCGTCCAACTTCTTAAACACCGCTTCGAACGCGAGCAGCTGGGCGTACCCGTCCATCAAGGTAATCCGTCGCGTTCTGAACAATGCCTCGTATAACAGGTCCTTGAATTCAAGGTAGGTCTTGCCGCCCTCTCTGGTTTCCTTAAAGTAGCTTGTACCCTCGAAGATATTGGAGAGCAGTGTCATCGACATACCATAACGGCTGAAGAACGTCGGTTCGCCCTTGGCATTATGGCCACAGATAAGAAGCTCTTGATCCAAGTGGTCGCCCTTGTGCTCCGGATCATCGTCGGCATAGACGATGCCGAGGTTTGGATCGTATGTGTCCGCACGCTTCTTGAAGTCTGTTACGAATTTATACCTTCCCTTGAACGCATACAGACTCTCGCCGGTAATCACTGACTCGCTGAAGGTCTCAAAGGCAATCCTTTCGTCTACTTCTCCCTTATAAGCGGTTTCAAGGCCGATATTTTCCAGCACATGCTTCGACAACGCAAGCTCCCCGTCGAGCGCATCCTTGCTGTAGAGTTTTTCTTTTCTCGTTTCGGCATCTGTTCGTCCTCGAACCGTGAGGTCGCCCGCATCGATATGCTTTTTCAAGACCCCCCTTGCTTTTTCTTTGGTGGAGATCCAGCGCTCGAATAGCTTCGCGTCGGTGCTCACCACCAACGGCGTATACTCATCGAGGAGACCACTCTCCAGAGCTGCAAGGCAGGCATCCTTAAGCATTGTTCGGATTGTCGTATGGTGCTCTGCCGCATACGCTTCCATGACCTTCTTTATCTCATCAGATTCATAGAGACCGTCGTCATCTTTGCTGACGGGTATCTCGATGCCCTTGCTCTTGAGAAAATATTTGGCGACCTCAAGAAGAGGAATGCAGGCGAAGTAGTGGTACAACTGATACTCCTTGGCGAAGTTGTTATAGCTTTTCTCGGCCACCAGTTCGGCGAGCCGTTCCTGGGCTTCGTGCGTCAATTCGTTCTTGCCGTTGAAGAGACCCGCGATCACTTCTTCCTGATCCAGATACTGGTGATCATATTCCACCTCCTCATAGAGTTCTTTCATTCTTTTCTTCTCCTCAAGGCTTAAAAGCTCGAACGCCAGTTGGTAGACCGCGTAGTCAAAGTCGACGCCTTCCTTGAGCTTTACCTCTCGCTGTTTTTTGGCGATCTCGGCTGCCTCTGCAACCGTCACTTTCTTGATCTGCTTTAAGGTTGTGATGGCTCCTTCCATACGCTGAGTGACTGGGTACCCCACCAGTTCCATGATAAACGGCAGCTGGGCCAAGTGTGCAACCTGAGCGTCCTTGTACAAGAGTTCTATTTCAAGATCCATGCGGCCGGAGTGTTTCCATCCTTCGTTCAGGGTGTTCCACTCTCGGGCTTCAGCATTGTCCTTCGCGTGCCAGTTTTCCAGAGCGTCCTTATCGGCGGGGGTGAGGATGTCTTTGCCGGTCTTCGCGCGGTGCATCTCGTTTTTGATGAGCATCAAAAACTTTTCCCGGGCGGTGAGGTTACCTCTCGAAAGTGCGTTGGTGAGCTGTTTCATATTATTTTCTTTTCTTTAAGGTCTGTTCAAGAAATTCAACCCTGTCTTTAAGCTCGGTGATCTCTAGGACCTTCGCCAGAGCGAGTGCCAGGCGGGAGACGACCAAAGCGCGCCGCGTGCCGGTCTTTCGCTGGTGCACGTCCTGCAACGTATCGGAAAGAATGGCCGCCGCTTCCTCGATACTCAGATATTTTTTAGGTTGTTCGTGTAGTTCCATACTTGTTACATTCCTTCGATTATTTCCATCCAGGCCCGCACCTCCGCCGCCTTACCGGTTTTGGTGGCTTCCCGATACAGTGCCGAGACCACATTCGGCGTTAACCGCTTGGCCCACGCCGTGACGTTTTTAAGGAGCCCGCCGTTCTCCTCGATCCGTTTGTTCCAAGCGGTCAAGGTACCGAGATCTTTGATGCCGAAGCGCTTGGCGAATTCCGTTTGGTTTTTGATATCAAGCAGGGACATCGCTAGCTCGTCGTCGATACCGAACTTCTCGATGACGTGCCGCGGCTGACCGCGAAAGATCGAGGGCATCGAGCGCCACAGAATGTATGACTCGAACTCCTGTTTCTTGTATACCGTCAGGGCTTTGGAACTGTCTTCGTCGAAGTGCGGCATATCGTTCAGGCATGGTTAATACGTTCAGCTTTCTTGTTGGTAAGCTTCTCCCACCGCTCGATGATCGTCTGGCAGTACGTCTCGTCGCATTCAACCGTGAAGCATACCCTGCCCATCTGCTCGCACGCGATAAGCGTTGAGCCTGACCCACCAAAAGGGTCGAGTACGACATCTCCAGGCTTGGTGCTGTGGTAGATGAGCCGCCGCAAGAGCATCGGCGGCTTCATGGTGGGGTGGAGTTTGCTCCTGCTTGGTTTCGGATAGAACAGCGCAGTCTTGTCTTTGTTACCGAAGTAGGCATACGTACCAAGCCAACCATAGACAATCAGCTCATGTTGGGGGTGATAGTCTTTTCTTCCCATCACATGATGATTCTTGATCCAGACCAGGAGGCTCGACTTAGTATGCCCGAGGTCGTGGAGTGCATTTAAAAACTCTCGCAGCTTCGAGTCGCCGCTGAAGATATAAAAAGCGTTCTTGTCTCTCAAATGGGGCTTCACCGAAGAGAGCCACTTTTTTGAAAAAGCATAGTAGTCTTCTTCCACGCCGTCGCCTTTGATGACGCCAAATCCTTTATCCTTGGTCTTTTTGTGAATCGCTTTCAGAAGCTCCTGCTTGCCTTCGACATATCCAACACCATATGGAGGGTCCGTGAGCAAGAGCGTTACTTTCTTCTCACCGACAAGGAGACCCACGTCTGCCTTGTTCGTGGCGTCTCCGAGCATGAGACGATGCTCTCCGAGCTTCCAGATTTTAGTTACATTTTTTGGCATGATCTCCGGTGAAGTGCTCGTAACGCTTGATGATGACGTCGCAGAAGGTTGGATCAATCTCCATGAGGAAGGCCCGACGTTGCAGTTGTTCTGCAGCGATGAGTGTTGAGCCGCTGCCTCCAAAGAGGTCAAGAATAATATCTCCCGGTGCGCTACAGCGCTTGAGTGGTTTTTCAGCCAAGGTAATTGGCTTTTGGGTGGGGTGTTCGTAGTCCTTGGTATTGTCTCGTTTCACCAGCCAGAGCTGCACGATTGACATGAGGTCATCGTAGAGGCCGATAGAGTGTACGTCCTTGTTGAGGACTTCGGAGAGATTCTTCATGCTTGGATTGAGTGCCGGACTGCCCTTCGTGCCGTAGACGCACGGCTCGATCACTTTGTTGAAAGCCACCTGCGGCGTTGGATCAAAGTTGTTCTTCACCCAAAAGCAGATGCGGCGATTGACCAATCCGAGCTTTTCATAGAGCCGCTGCACAAGTCCGACGTACTTCTCGTCGCACCAGTAGAAAACATGCACGCTATCGTGGCTCCCTGTGATAGCGTTCTGGATTGATGTTTCTAAGAACGATTCGTACTCGTGGGTTTTCTTGCTGTCATTGACGTAGTTGTCTGGAGTGTACTTGCCTTTAGTGCCGATGCCCTTGCGGTAGTCAAGACCGATATTGTATGGAGGATCGCAGTAAATCATGTGTGCTTTCTCGGTACCCGTGAGCTTTGTGATGTTTGCCGAGTCGAGCGCATCGCCACAAAACAGTCTGTGTTTGCCGAGCCGGTACACGTCTCCCGGTTTCGTTTCCGGCTCAGTGATCTTGGCCAGTTCTGCCTCTACGTTGAAACCGTCGTCCGAAACATCGAGGACATCGTCGAAGAAGAGATTGAGTTCGTCCGGCGTGAAGCCGACATCGAGGAGGAGTGTGGTGTCAAAGGCTTTGAGGAGTTCTTCGTCCCATGCTCCGAGATTCTTATTGAGTCGGAGGTTGAGCTCCTTTTCTTTTTCCAGGTCCGGGAGGTTGAGATACACCACCGGTACTTCCTTGAATCCGAGCTTCGTCGCCACCTTGAGGCGCAGGTGTCCGCCGATGACGATATTCTTCCTCTCTGGGGCGCTGTTGACAATAAGTGGATCGCAGAGCCCAAAACGGGTGATAGACTCCGTCATGTCCGAGAAGGCCTTCTCGTCCCATTTGCGCGGGTTGTATACCGAGGGCTTGAGCTCGGTTATCTTCACGTGCTCTATCTTCATAGGTGTACCTTTTGCTGTGCTAGATTGCGACATATAGTATCATTATTGGGTAAAAAAATTTGTCATTGAAAACTGATCGATCCGCTCCCTACTTTTTTGTGAACGGCAGACCCAGAAGCTTAAGCTGGATCTCGGCGACCTGTCTGCTGACCTTAAACGTTTTGGCGATATCTTCCAGATACGGCCGCGGAGAAACTCGGCAGTATGCGCGAACATGTGCTTCCGGCATGAGGAGGTACCCCGCGAACAGATCACAGATGCGTTCCACCCAACTGGTGTTGTCCGTCGAGCAATACTCTATCTTTCGGGGGCTTCGCATCAGCACGATGTGCCCAAGCTCGTGGGCTGCAGAGAAGCGCTGGCGCTCGGGACATTCATTGCCGTTGAGGGCGATGACCCACCCGACATCCATCTCTTTCCTGGCAAAGCCCGAGATGCCATCAGCAAAAATGGGATCGAGAGAGGTTATGACATTTGCATCGACGACGTAGGATTCGATCACGTCTCGGATCGGAATCGGTATCGTGAGCGTATGCACCTCAGCAAATTCAGCGAGAATTTCATTCGCTTTGTGCTTCGCCTTGTTTTTCCATTCGGGAGGTGGATGCATGTGATGCGTTTAGTTTTTAAGTTGGTTCTTCAGCGTTGTGATGTAGGCTTCCACCGCTTGTGTCTGATGTTCGTTGAGGTTGTATGCGGCCCGGAAGAACGTCTGTGCGGTTGCCGATTGCATGTAATCGTCCTGCGTAATGCCCGCTTTGGATAAAATGATCTCAAGCGGTTCCTCGAGTCCCTCGGCGATCTTTCGCAATGTCTTAATCGAGGGGGATTCATCAGGATACGCTCCTTGCTCAAGACGGGAGATGTATCCTCTGGTGAGCTGTGCGTTCTCGGCCAGCTTCTCTTGCGTCAGGCCTTTTTGCTCGCGCAAATCCTTAATGACCGTGTGCAGTTTCATAGTGCGTTATGATTATCGTGTCATTAGTAACCTGACGTAAGGATACCATAGGCGGCTACAATGTGAAGTATAGTAAGGGTGTGGATAAGTACAGAAGTTCAATATTACAAAACATTCTTTGTAATATGTAAAGTTTCAGAGTCAGGAAAATTGGGTTTGTTTGGCATTTGAGACACGCCCTGAGACACCCTTGAAGTGTCTCATTTGTCTCATTTGCAACGCGACCGAACGGCCTCGACCTGTTATATTAAAAGTCCCCGAAAAACCCTTGTGGTGCTTGATGGCCCAAGGTTCACGACCTAACGGGGGCACTAAATAACGGTGAACACTATGTCTACAGAAAAAATAAAAGTCTATCTGGCGGGTCAAGCGAACGAGCACGATAATAATTGGAAGGGGTCGTTCAAATCTACGGCTGAAATTGATTTCCACGACTGGGAATTTGATTCCGATCAAACCTCACCAGACACGTTTTTCCCAGACGATTTAAATGGAGTACTGACCGCTGACTATATGGTTGCAAACCCAGGCATTGCACCTTCTGAAGGCACCTGGATTGAAATAGGATATTTCTACGGTAATAAGGTCAAAAGTCCTGGAGACTTTTGTGACAAGCTCATTATTGTGTGGCGAGAGGATCGTAATCCTAAATGGTCAATAGAATTTGTAAAAAAGACCGGTTTTATTGTTGCCTCTGTTGAAGAGGCAAGGGAAAAACTGCTTGAATTGTTAAAAACATCGACGAGAGCTTGATATTTGTTTACTCCGCCCATGAACCAAGGCGTGCGGTGATGCGACCGAGACCAAACCCCCTGCCCGCGTGGAATGCGTAGAGTGCGAGAAAGGCAAAAATGTAGATGATATGTTCGTCCACAAGGTAGGCGTGTTCGTTTGGATATGGAAATTGAAGAGCTGGTAGGTAGTAGAGCGCCATCAGCACGATGGCGAGTACGGAGCCCAATCGTACGAATATTCCAAGAATCAGTGCTACCCCAATGAGTGTGAGTCCCCATTCGTTAAGGAAATTTACGATAGGCAAAACGTTCGGCTGAAGGAGAAAATTGAAAAATCCTGAAAATGTATGTGCACCCTGGAGATACCCTGCCGCAGACCACGCGGAATCGAGAATCTTGGTGATGCCCGCGTAAAAAAACATCCACCCGAGCGAAAGACGCAACAGAATGAGCGATGTGCGTTGTAATGCGTTCATACAAAAAATTATTTGATAATCGCCATAATCAGTGTAGCAACAGCGTTGTGTCTCGCCAGCAAGTTGTGCACCTCGCAATGTTAGATACTCTTTGTGCCCCCGGCAGGAATTGAACCTACATCCACTCCTTAGGACGGAGTTGTTCTATCCGTTGAACTACAGGGGCGTATCACGAATATAGCATATTCTCATGATATACTTTGGAAATATGACCCCAGAAGAACGAAAGATGCTTGAAGAAACACTCGCGCTTTCTCGCGAGAACAATATCGTACTTAAGAAATTGCGTCGAGGAGCGCTATGGGGGAGAGCGATGCACCTTCTCTATTGGGTAGTCATCATTGGGACAACGGTTGGTGCATTTTACTTCCTGCAACCGCTTCTCGATCAGTTTGGAAGCATCTACGGAGGCTTTCAGGGAGCGGAGTCCTCATTCCAAGGACTTTTTGGAAACTAGAGTATCTTTGTGCTAATCTACTTTTGTTGCCGAGGTATGGCTACATACCTCGGCAGTACGCGGACCACATGATGTAGAGGGCTCGAGCTCACATCATCTCGGTGTCGATCAAAAATGAAAGCGAGCTTTCCTTTTTGCTCTTACCTCGATGACTTCGCTCTCGCACAGAGCACACCGCGTGTCATCCTTGTTCGCCGAGGTAGCTCAGTTGGTTAGAGCACTTCTCTGAAGAAGAAGGGGTCGGCGGTTCGAATCCGCCCCTCGGCACCATTTCGGAAATAGCAAGTTTTTAAGGGTTGCCTCGCTTCGCTCGGCGACTAATTTGTATTGGATTTTCGGGGCAAAAACAATCGGCTTGGACCATGTTTTAGGAGAAAGAAGAAAAGAAATTTTTTAATCACTGAATTCATAACTTTTAAGATAAGAAACGGCAGAGGTGCCGATTTTTTGTTGGGCTTGACTTTTATCTGGTTTCGTGTATTATAGTAAGTGGCACCTAAGAAAATGGGTGGCCAGAAAGGGGGATTGTTATGGACCATAACAATCTTGAAGGTCAGCAGAAGTGCCCACACAGTCAGTGTCGCCACGGCATGTGCCTTGACCACGGGCCGGAGTGGGAGAACGTCGGTGAGAAGCGGTGCGAGCTCAATCCGGGAGTCTTCGGCAAGAAGACCTACTGGATGAGTCGCCACTGCGGACAACCCATGGCGCGGTACAAGGAAGTCCAGACGCGGCGGTGTCGCAAGTGTGGCAGAACCGAGGATCACGTCACGAACTACCACCTCGCACTCTGCCTCTGCTGCGGCTACCACTTCGACAACATTCCGGACGACTACTAGGTACGACCGGTCGTCGGAGTGTTCCAACCGGGGTTGCGGGAGAAATCTCGCAGCCCCTTTCCATTTTTATAATTTTTTGATAAATTGAATTCACACTTGACTTGCCGCCAAAGAAAAATTGGAAATTGTTAAATCTCGCGGCGAAGCCACTCCAAATTCGCGAGGGATTCCTCGGCAAAATGCGTCCGAACTAATTCAAAAATACTGCACAGTATATGGCAAACAAAATCGCTTTCTTTTTTCTGGCGTTGGTTGTTACGGGTTTCTTAGGTGTTCTTGGGTGGGTTCTTCTGGCTACGTGGGGCGGTGGTTATGCTGAGGATTTTATTGCTTTCGGTACACGCGGCTATGAGGCAACGGGTATTATTGGATGGTGGGTAGGAATAGTTATTGGGGTAGTTGCGAGTATCTTTGTCTATAAAAGGATTTTTAAATCTACGCAATAACACTACGGGAAACTTTAAAAAACCACCTCGAGGTGGTTTTTTAAAGTTTAGATCGTCTTGATACGAAGTTTTGTTTGTTTCTGCTTATCTATCTTCGGGAGACGTATCGTCAAAAGCCCATGCTTTACTTCGGCAATGGCTTCTTCGGACTTTACCTCGGCGGGGAGGAGAATCGTTCGTGAGAACGAACCCCAGTAGAGTTCTTTGTGGAAGAAATCACTCTCGGAAAGCTCATACGCTTCGCTCCGTGATCCGCGAATGGTCACCATCTCTTGACTAATCGAGACATCGAGCTCATTTGGATCAACACCAGCGACCATTGTCTTGATGACGATTTCTGTTGGTGTCTGGCTCACGTCAACTGCAAGTTCTGCCTCCTGTTCTTTCTCTTCGGCCATCTTTGATACTGCGTCATTTCGTACGGGAATACGCGATTCTCGTTCTACAAAAAATTCATCATCTGTGTTTATTGCACCTGTCAGGCGTTGAAAGAATGAACGTCTCATACTAGAAGTTAGATGTTAGAAGTGTGAAGTTAGTAATTGGTTTTGGTTCAGTTGTTGTTTTGATTTACCTGCCTGCCGCAGGCAGGCGATTCAGGATTCGTGTTTCATGATTTGTGCCGTTCGTCGGATGTGTTTGATTCGTTCAAAAACAATGAGAAGGCCGATGATCGCTATCCAGATGAAGACGAATACGGCAAACATCCCCTTTGATCCTGTGTGTAGTATAAGAAAATTGAACAAGGCATGCAACGCGACTGCCCCCACGATACCGAGAAGGGCGTGTTCAATGCGGAGTACCTCTTTTTGATAGAAAGAAAAGGCAACAGCGGCACCAATGATACCAGAGGCGAGGATGTGCAGAAGTGTTGTCCCAACGAAGCGGACGTTGATTGTAATGAGGCCTGTGAACACCTCTCCTGCGATGAATGGTTCAAGAATAAAGAGCGTGTTCTCTGCAGCGGCAAAACCGAGCGCGGCAGTGATGATGTATATCAGCGCGTCAATGGGCTCGTCTTCCGCTTGTGTGTGCATGCCACCTATATACGCCGCTCCGTATTTGAGAATTTCTTCAACAAATGCCCACCCCACAAATATCCACAGAGGAGCGGAAGCGACAGAGGAAATGAGACGCTCGAAGGGAACAGCAAGAGGCACAGCGCACATACCAAGGACAAAGCAGGCGAGAATCAAATGTGGCGGCTCGGGATGTCTCTGATCTTCCCGAAGCCAGAACCACAGCCATACCAATGTCGGTAAGATGCCTCCGAGTATCGCCCATAGGATTGCGGTTGATGAAAGCATACTATTCTGGCCAAGATGAGATCATAAGAAGTTTTTTATCGGGAACGGGTATGTGTTCCCAGATCTCTTCCGTGATAAACGGCATAAACGGATGGAGAAGGAGGAGGCAGGTGCGAAGAATCTCGAGGAGGAGTGCCTTGCGGGAGTTTTTGGCCAGAAGGTCGTTTCCTTGGAGTAAGGGTTTGCTCTCTTCGATAATGTCATCAGCAAGCGTATGCCATACATAGTGGTACAGTTTTTCTCCCGCCATATAGAAACGATACTCGTCGATATTTTTTGTAACCTCTCGTATCAAGTTTTGTAACTCTTGTACACGACCTGTGTCGGTTTCTGTGTACGAAACATCTTTTTCGAGAGGGCTCTCCTCACAGTTCTCAAGAACAAAGCGGGTAATATTCCATATTTTATTTGCAAAGAGCTTATACGCCTTAATCTTGTCTTCATAGAGTGCCGTCGTCGTGCCTGGCGTGTTACCAATGGTGAGGGCCATGCGTAGAGCATCAGTGCCATATTTGTCTGAAAGCTCAAGAGGACTGACGACATTGCCGCGACTCTTGCTCATTTTTTGACCGTCTTTTGCTGTGACGATGCCGTGGAGATACACGGTAGTGAAGGGGAGTGTGCCTGTGCGATAGAGTCCGAACATAAGCATTCTGGCAACCCAAAAGAAAATAATCTCTCCGGCGGTCTCCATTACTTGTGTTGGATAAAAGGTTTTGAAATCAGTACTTTTAGGATACCCAAGGGCCGCAAATGGCCACTGACCGGAGGAGAACCACGTGTCAAAAGTATCTGTCTCGCGTACCCACCCATCACCCTCAGGTTTTTCCTTGCCTACACGTACCTCATCATCTCGATACCACGCAGGGATAGGAATGCCCCACACAATCTGTCGGGAGACGTTCCAATCCTCAATGTTGGTCAACCAATGGAGCATGATTTTTTTGTAATGCTCCGGGTAGAATGTTATTTCATCACGTTCAATTGCTTGGATAACGGGCTGTGCAAGTGACTTCATGTTTACGAACCACTGCGGTAAAACCCGGGGCTCGAGTACGCGCTCGCATTTGTAGCAGGTTTTGACCGTATGCTTATATTCGGGATCGATTTTTTCAAGAAGCCCGGCCCTTTCTAGGTCTTCTGCAATGATTTTTCTTGCCTCTTCGACTTTTAGTCCAGCATACTTTCCGCATTTTTCGTTGAGCTTTCCATACTGATCGACAACTTCAACGATAGGTAGGTTGTGCCGCAGAGCAACGAGAAAATCGTTTGGATCGTGGGCTGGAGTGATTTTCACGACACCTGTTCCAAACGCGGGGTCAACATATTCGTCAGCGATGACGGTAAGTGTAACGGGGCCGATAAGACCCTCGAACTTGATTTCTTTCCCGATCCATTCTTGGTAGCGCGGATCATTAGGATGTACAGCAAGTGCAGTATCACCGAATTTTGTTTCGGGACGTACGGTGGCGAGCACGAATGGTCCGTACTTCATGTAGTAGAGAGGATCAACACGTTCTTCGCTCGATGTTTCGAGTTCTGAAAGAGATGTCTGATGTTTTGTGCACCAATTGACACTTCGTTTGCCGCGGTATACAAGGTTATCCGCATGGAGTTTCTCGAATGTGTCATACACGGTATCGATGACATCGTCATCGAGTGTGAATTTTTCACGACTCCAATCGCACGACGCACCCAACTGACGGAGTTGTCCCTCCATGAATGATTTGTTCGCAAGCGTGAACTCCATGATCTCGGCACGGAGTTTTTCGGGATCCATACCAAAACGCGTGCGACCTTCTTTCTCCAGTTTCTTTTCGTACACTACTTGTGTTTCAAAGCCTGCGTGGTCGGCACCAGGGAGCCACAATGCTTTTTTTCCACGCATCCGCTGGTAACGGATAAGAAGATCTTCAATCGTTACAAATACCGCATGCCCTGCGTGGAGGGAGCCGTTTGCATTTGGCGGTGGCATGATGATCGTATATGGATCTGTGTGCCGCCGAGGAAGGTTGTCGGGGTTGAAAAAACCGCTTTTTTCCCATACTTGGTAAATCTTCGGCTCAACGTCTCGTGGAGTATAGGGCTTCAGGAATTTTTCAGGGACCATGTCGTCAATAGTATCATTTTTCACCTCTTTTTCTCTGCGCGAAAAGAGACCGCACGTTTTTATTTACAAGAAGGGAGGTGTTCATAATCTGTGGACAAGGGTGTCTTTTATTTTGGCAAAAATCTAAAGGACATTTATGAATATCAAGGATGGGTTGTCTACCACCTCTTGTTAGTACGACCTCAAATATGCAAGGGGAGTTATATTGCTATTAATCACAGATATGGTATAATGCGAGACGTTGTAATGTCCCTGGTATCATAACTTCAGCATGATCATACGTCACATAAAAAACTATCTCATTCCCCATTCTGGAAACAATAATCGACCGCATCTCTTGCGCGAAGCGAGCGTTGCGGTTATCGCGGTTATTATCGTCCTTATATTCGGATTTTCTGTTTTTGAGGCAACCTTAATACGTCGTGGTGGTGATTTTACCGCAGCCGTTATCCCTCAGATTCTGATTGAACTTACAAACAACGAAAGAGAGTCCGAAGGGCTTGCACAACTCACAGTGAACCCAACACTTGAAGAAGCGGCACGCATGAAGGCGAAGCACATGGCGGAGAATGAATATTTCGCACACGTCTCACCCGACGGGCTTGATCCGTGGTATTGGTTTTATCGTGCGGGATACACATTCACGAATGCGGGGGAGAATCTCGCAGTCAACTTTGTTGAGTCAGAAGATGTCACCGAAGCATGGATGGATTCCCCCGGACACCGCGCGAACATCTTGGATAGTGGTTTCACTGAAATAGGTATTGCGGCTGTTGCTGGAGAATACAAAGGAAAGAAAACGCTCTACGTTGTTCAGATGTTTGGTTCCCCAGCGATCGCAAGCATACAAGATACCGTAACCATAGCGCGCGTAGAGTCAGAGCCAGAACCAGCCCCAGCACCTCTCGAAGCACCAGCTCCTGAGATTGCGGGAGATGCAACAGAGATCCGGGGTATTGAGATGGCGGTTGTTGCTCCTGATGCGGAGCCCGAGCCAGAGTCCATTTTCTCTGATAAAGATGTCACGACAGAAAAACCAACAATTCTTGAAACAGTCGTTGCACACCCGCGGGCGCTTGTTGAATGGGTGTATCTTGTGGCTGGCCTCCTTATTTCATTCGTGCTTTTGTGTATGGTGTGGAAACAAGTACATCGAGAACATTCGCGCTCGGTCCTCTACGGCGTTACTCTTTTGGTTTTGATCGGACTTTTGGGGTATTTGAATATGCTCCTTCTCTCCGCAGACCTTCTTATTATTTAGGTTCAGTTTTTTGTGATAGCCGAAGTGTTCCTCGTGCGGAGAGCGTATCTTTTTCTGGGTGGTAGATAGAAAATTCTTTCGGGTTTTTCACCGAATGGGCATATCCCGCAATGCCGATCATAACAGCGTTGTCTGTCGCCAAGTCACGTGTCGGCAATAATAATGAGAGGGAGGGGAAATCGGAAGAAAGTTTTTGAATCTCACCTCGTAAATATTCATTCGCAATAACGCCGCCACCAACGATAAGTGTATGTGTCTCGTGCTCTTCGAGGGCGCGTTTTGTTTTTGATATAAGAACATCAATCGCTGCCTCCTCGAATTCGCGTGCAATCAATCGTTTATCTGTATCTCCAAGTTCACCGATTCGTCGTGTGAGATAGAGCACCGCTGTCTTCAAGCCCGCGTATGAAAAGTCAAAACTTTCATCGTGGATCATCGGTCGCGGCAGTACGTATTCTTTCGGGATCTCTTCGCCGGATTCCCGTGACTCTTTTGCAAGCCGGGAGATCTGCGGACCGCCGGGATAGGGAAGGCCAAGAATACGCGCGACCTTATCAAACGCCTCTCCAACGGCGTCATCTCTCGTCTCTCCAATAAGCGTATAGACGCCCTCGGAAGGGGCATATACGAGCTCTGTGTGGCCTCCGGAGACGAGGAGGGCTATCGCCGGATACTCTATTTGGGGGAGGTCCGACCTCCAATTTGTGGGCGGACCTCCAAGTGCTTGGTTTTTTTCCTGTGCCAGGACGGACAGGAAGTGTCCCTCCATGTGATTCACCGGAATAAGAGGAATGTTCCAGATGTAGGAGAGTGCTTTTGCGAATGTAATACCCACCCACAAGGCCGGTTCAAGTCCGGGCCCTTCAGTGACCGCTATTGCATCGATGTCGGGTTTTGGGATCGTCGGTATGTATTCAAGGAATTGCTCACCAAGATCTTTTTCTTTGAGAAATATCCCCCTCACTTTTTCTTTTGTTTCTTCATCGAGTGACACCGGACTCTCTACGGTGTTTTGGGTCTCTGTCACTATTTTTTTGAGAAGGGGAACAAGATTTTTTCCGTGTTCACGACGCGCAAGCATAGGGAAGACACCGCCATATACGGCGTGATCTTTCGCTTGGGAATAAAGTGCTGTTGAAACGACACTGCACGCAGGCGCTTGTACATCACCCTCGCAGGAAAGCAACGCAAGAGCTGTCTCATCACACGATGTTTCTATAGACAAAATGCGCATACCGTAAAAGTATACCGTGCCCTTTGTTATCCACACATGCTTGACAGTGGAACGGGTCAGGTCTACTATCGCTCTTACAACTATGAATACAGTTGCCACACAAGGAAATCGGACATGCAAGACACGCAAGGCGGCGTGGGTGTCTTTTATGCACCCTGTCTACATTCCTACCCATCGCCGGTGGCATCCATGTTTTTAGAGTAAGAAAGAATATTCACACACAAAAACACAAGACCCTCCGGCACAACCGGGGGGTTTCTTGTTTGAGTGTCGCCCGTCAGTACTTACGGGCGACACCCAGGCAAGAGCTTGGATTGGGTTACAAAACCTTTTGTGTTCTTTTACAACTACAGCAGAAAAAGAAAGGAAGGAAACGATGCCGTTTACCATCAGTCGTCGAGACGACCTGTCCCTTGCGGACCTTCAGCGACTTGACCGGGAAGGTCACTCGGTCATGAAGAGTCCTCACCCGGGAAATGTGTACCTCAACAATCTTGCGGTCGCACATCTGGGCATTCGAATGCTTTTCCACGACCGTACCTTTGGAAGGGCGGACAAGAACTTTCATCCGCACAAGGTCATTAGGGGCGGTGAGTCCGAGACGATCGCCGACCCGGATGTGATGATGACGCACGCTTGCGTACTTCAGCCCTCTCGGCTCATGAATGGGTACTTCCCGGTCGGTGAGCGTGTGGCAGTGTGCCACTTGAACGCACTCGCCGAAGCGGTTCCTGGCACCAGAATGGAACTCTACACCGACTATTTGAGGGTACGGGAAGACCTCGTGTTGGAAATTCTTCGTCGGGGATCGGAGGGTCCGATTGAGTATCCTCACGGATGGCGGCGCGTTGTTGATGAAAAAGGAAGGATTCACGAGCGTCGGACACCATCCCATTGGCGGGAAATCGAAGAGATCGGGATCTACGGACTTCATGGCAAATCGGCCGGATGGATTATGCCGAACGTGTTCAATATTCTCGTTGATGGTGTGATCGAAACCACCGAGTTTGCCACGTCGGATATCTACCATCTTTCTGGACCCGACATGATTTGCTACATCAAACAGCTCGAAGACACGCTCAACACGATCTACGAGCGTTTGGTCACAAGCAACATGGGTGTCCGGGAGCACATCTGCTTCCACATTGTTCCTGCCGCACCAATGCGTCTTGCCACGACGATCGATCGGTCCCAGGCACTTGACGCGCTCGTCAAGCTCTATCTTGAGATCGCCGATGAGAATCGCTCGGCCGGCGTGGAAATCCGTGAGGCAGAAACGGTATCGCTCGTGCAGAAAAGACGGGCAATCGAGAAGTGGGCTGCGATTCGCAAGGGATTCCGCACACGACTTGTTGAGGCCGCACAGCAGTGCCCGGAGATTTTTTATGAAATTGCTTCGGGGTCGTTTGTGAGTCAGTATGACGTCTTGGAGCGCGGCGGCGTCTACGTGCATCCCTGGGGGGTGCACACACCTCTTTCTACTGTAGCGACAACGATCAAGGAACTGCAGAACCTCTTTCGGGGGTAGCGGTCGCTCCGGGTTCTCTCGCGTCCTCCAGGGCGCGAGAGACCCGCGGGCTTTCTTTCAACAAAATCAATGAAACAATTACCATTCATAGACCTTCACCAGGATTTACTGCTCTACGAGAAGCACAAAGAACTTTTTCCAAAAGACACGATTCCACAAACTGGATTTGTGGAAAACAGACGCGCAGGAGCACACATCGTTGTTGCTACTGCTTTTCCTCATGTTGAGAATCATGAATATTTGAACAAAAAAACAAATCGTCTCATTGAAAGCGATCTTCAAGAATACAGTGCTCTGTATAGCGCACAAAACAAAGAGTTCCAACGTATCCAAAATGGCAATGACATTTCGATGTGCATTGAAAAAAATTGCACGGGGCTGGTGCTTCACGTCGAGGGTCTGAATGCATTCTCGGGAAAACAAGAGGATTGGAATATGCTCGAGCGATGGTACGAATTGGGGCTTCGTTCTATTGGAATCGTTTGGAATCTAAGCAATTCACTTGGTGGGGGAACACTTGATCAGACACAGGGACTAACGCCGCTTGGCGAGAAAGTCATTCTCTGGCTCACAGAACATAACATGATCATAGACATGGCACACATGAACGAAAAGACCTTCTGGGACGTAGCGGAAAGAGTTGAATACCCGCTCGTGATAAGCCATGGAAACGCTCGTTCTGTATGCAATGATCCACGTAATTACACCGACGAACAAATTAAGAGAATTGCATCCTCGGGAGGGATTATAGGAATCTTCTTTTCAAAGAAGTTTATTACGACTGATTCTACAGCTTCTCTTGGAGACGTCGTGAGACACATTGACCACATTCGGAGTATTGTCGGTATAGATCATATTGGTATCGGAAGTGATTTTGGGGGCATCTTAAGTGGATTTCCCGAGGGCCTCGAGTCGGTGGAACGACTGGAAGTTTTATGGGATGCGCTCCGGAAACAAGGTTACACGGAAGAGGAGGTAGAAAAAATTGCTTGTAAAAACGCTCTTCGGGTACTGAAAACAATTCTCTCAAAAAATAAAAATGTACAAAGAATATGATCGGCATATTTGATTCAGGATCAGGTGGTTTGTCGGTGTTAGCACCGCTGCGACGCAGAGCGCCAATGGCGGACATCGTGTACTTTGCCGATATCGCCAATCTTCCGTATGGTGAAAAAACAACGCAGGAAATTGATCGGCTTACGTATGCGGGGATACATACACTTATTACTCACGGCGCAACACAAATCATTAATGCGTGTAATACGGTCTCTGCATTTCTAACGCCGGGGCACATCAGCGTTTTTGATATTGAGAAACAAAATGTTCTCGAGATGATCGGTCCGGTACTCTGCGGAACAAAAAAGAAGAACTATAAAAAAATCGCTCTTGTTGCCACGCGGGCAACAATCAGATCGGGTGCATACCAGCGCGGTTTAGATATGCTTGGCATCGAATCTTTTCCATTGGTTGCGTCTGACCTTGTTCTCGCGATCGAGTCAGGTGCTCCAGAGGATGCTCTACGAGCGATTACTGACCGACTTGTAAAAGCGATGAGTGAAGCCGGGTGCGATGCGCTTTTGCTCGGGTGTACTCATTTTCCTCTGGTCCGCAGTGTTTTTGAAACATCTCTTAAAAATATCAATGATGGGATAACCATCATTGATCCTGCGGAATATGTCGTCGAGGAAGCCGTACGAAGGTTTGACCTGAACGGAGAAGGAAAAACACTTTTTGTGCTCTCCAAAGAATCATCTGTGTTTGATAACAACGTTATGCGTTTGCTCGGAGATCAGCAATACGATTTTGTCAGCGAAACCCCACGTTTTTTCTAAGGTGTCGAAGATTTTTGCAATGTATGAATCTCTGATGCCTTCCGTCCGATTAAGCAATAAGTTCCCCAACAAAAAAGGTATGAGGATGAAGGAACAAAAGAAGACCGCCGCAAGCACTTGGCTTACGGCGGCCGGATGACTCCCCGAACGGGAATCCTCAAGAAACGTTCTCGACCTCCTGCTCGTGGTATTGCTTCCACAGTATCTGAAACTGCGGACACGATTCCAGAAGTTCGCTGAGACTCCCAACCGCCATGATTCGTCCTTCCGCGAACATGTAGATACGATGGAAGAGCGACAGGAGGTGAAGGCGATGGATGGAGGAGACGACGGTCTTGTCGGTGAAGGCCTCGAAGATATTCCTGTACACCTGCATCTCTGTTGCGGTGTCGAGGCTTGAGGTCGGCTCATCAAGAAGGACAATATCTTTGCCGTGGCAAGCGAGCAGTCCCCGCGCAAGTGCAAGACGCTGCTGCTGGCCACCGGAGAGATTCACACCCTTCTCTTTGATCGACGAGTCAAATCCGTGCGGCAATCCTTCAATGACGCCCGTGAGGCACGCCATATCGGTGAATCGACGGATGAATTCGTCGTCATACTCAGCCCCTAGCGTTATGTTCTCACGTATCGTGGCTGTGAATATCTCCGGGCTCTGCGGAATGAGCGCGATTGCTCGGCTGATGCCATCGAAACCATGTGGGATTGCGACACCGTCGACCAAAAGCCGAAGGCTTCTGGGGGTGTAGAGGTCCCGCATGATCTTCAGAAGCGTTGTCTTACCGCTCCCGCTCTCTCCCACGAAAGCGATACGTTCGCCGCGCCGCAAAGACAAATTAATGCCCTCGAGATGGGAGACACCACCGCTTTCGTGGTATGAGAAGCCAAGCCCCTCGATCCGCAGCTCATGCCACGTATCGGGCAGGACATGGTTTGTGAAGTTCTCGGATCGGAAGTCCTCAGCGAGCTCCTCGGCGTTCATCATCCGTGTCTTACGGATCACGATATCGCCGTACATGCTGGTGAATTGCGAGAAAAGCTCGCTAATCTCCTCGAGGTATTTGATGAGAAGATAGATGCTCCCGATGAGCACTCCTTGAGAAGTCCCGACGTGTTGCCAGAAGTAGATGCCCAACACGAGCGCTGTCATCACCGCACAAGAAAGGTTGGTGAGAAACCACTTAAACTCGTTGAGTACATTTGTCCGTCGTTTGAGATCGAACGGCTCTTCGACTTTGCGCATGATGGCTCCAAAAACGAGCCGCTCAACGCGCAAGATGATCACCGTGCTGATGTTGCTTATGGCATCGAACACGCTCTCTGAGATGCGGTTTTCTGCGTGATTGAGATCTTTGTAGCGGCCGATCAGCACACGGTCAAATCGCATGGTGATGATTGCGCTAACAATCATCATCGCAAGAACGATGTACGCTGCCGGTCTACTGAAATAGATGAGAACAGCGTAGCTACCAACCAGTTTCACGATCGCGTAGATGATCTCAAAGGAGCTCTCAGAGAAGTTGAAGAGCGCGCCAGTTCCTTTCTCGACCTTATCGAGTGTGTCGCCTGAATGGTGGTCGGTGTGCCACTCCATCGGCAATGTCATCACTCCCCGTAAAAGGTAGCGACGATAATTGATCCGTGCTCGGAAGGCGTTTGATTGTTCGATACAGCGCGCCGGTCCGTGGATCATCCAGAACACAAGGACACCGAGCAGATTGATCGCGAGAAGACCGGTGAGGGTCTTCACGTTCTCGTGGGTGATCCCTTGCATCTGGATCATGTTTATCATCCGAGCCCATATGAGAGGCTTTACAAAGACCCAGATGATCTCTGCGACGATGAACATCACCCAAAAAAGGACGACCTTCCTCCGATTTCCTTCGGAGTACTTCCACGTCTTTGAGAACAGGTAGACCAGTGGATTCTCTCGCATGTCTCCTCCGTATTAAGTTGTCGAAGAACATTAGGGATAGAAAGAACAAAAGCGCCGCGGATTATCTCCGCGGCGCTTAGTCACAAACGTTGGTCAAAAGGTATACGTGGACCGAAAACGTGATGTATGGCTAAATGCCGCAGTATAATCGCGCAAAGAAGCTCCCACGCGTGAAAATGCGGGGACTCGTGAAGTATTCTTCTGTGTGATGCGGGTGTGCATGTTGTATTTTGGTGCTCTGTCCGGCTGATTACTCCGAGAGAGCGGGTGCCAATGCAAAAAGCAAAGGCAAATTTACCTTATCACAGAATGGGTTGTTGTCAAGTTTGAGCGATCTCTACGACCGCATCTCGTATTGTTTATATTCCTCGTTACTTTCTCAAACGAGTAGATTTATGGTCACGAGTTACTAAGTATTTTGCTTCTTAACGGGCAAAATCCTAAGCACTCTCGACCCCGGCTCGCGGTCGCCTGGGCGACATCGCTCCGCCTGTCACAAGCGAAAAACATGTCGCAGGACATGTTTTTGCATATCACGCTTGTGACCCCATCGGGATTCGAACCCGAGTTTTCACCGTGAAAGGGTGACGTCCTAACCAGGCTAGACGATGAGGCCGTGTGGAACACAAAAATATAGCATTTTAAATGATTTCTGGCAAAATACGAACTCTATGAGAATCATTCACCGAGACGACGCAGAAAGTATTCCACAAGGCCTCGATGTTATTCGAAATGGGGGAGTAGTCGTGTATCCAACAGACACTGCGTATGGATTGGGCGTGGATGCGATGAATCGGGATGCGGTGTTGCGGGTACGGCAGATCAAAGGTCGTCCGGACACGAACCCCGTTCCTATCGTTGTCTCTGATGTGAAAAGCGCTCAAAAATACGTTGATTTTTCGGAAGAAGCAGAAAAACTTGCACACGCATTTTGGCCGGGAGCGCTTACACTTGTGCTTCCGAGTTGGAACCAGCAACTCTCAGAAAATATCGGCGGCGGAGGAACGATCGGCATCCGAGTACCGAATGAAAAATGGTTGCTCCATCTTCTACGAGAAATACATACACCTCTTACTTCGACAAGTGCTAATAAAACAGGAGATCCTGCCCAGTATTCGCTTCACGGTGTCAAAGAAAGCTTGGGGGATACAGCGGCATCTTTGATTGATCTTTGGATTGACGGAGGGACTCTCACGGAGCGTCCAACCTCGACGGTGGTACAGGCGCTCGGAGAAAAAATTGAAATCAAACGCGAAGGGGCGATAAGTAGAGAAGAAATCTCAAAAGTGCTAGGATAGCCGTGCTTATAAAGCAAACGGAGGAGTGGCGGATCATCGCGTAGCGAGACCCCGTCTTGCGGGGGTGGTTAAAAAAATTGGAGGAGTGGCTGAGTGGTTGAAGGCACTGGTTTCGAAAACCAGCATCCGGGAAACTGGATCGTGGGTTCAAATCCCACCTCCTCCGCATCGATTCGCGTATCTAAAAACTCCTTTATTTTTGATGGTTTTTCAGATAAAATGCAAAAGTCGGGCGATTAGCTCAGCTGGTTAGAGCGCTTGCATGACATGCAAGAGGTCACAGGTTCGATCCCTGTATCGCCCACTTATTTTCCCGTCTTAAGCGCCAAGTAGATATCTTCAAGCGCTTTGACACCATCACCCGCGGCGATGTTGTTTTGGTGATATTTAACGTTCGTAGCGTCTCCAGCAGCCCAGATGCCCGCGGCACTCGTGCGCCCTGTCCAGGGGTCAATCACGATCCGGTTGTATTCATCGCGCGTCACCAGATCTCTTGCAAAACCAGTGTTTGGAAGAAGACCTATTTCCACGAATACTCCTGTCACGGGAAGTGTTTTTGTTTCTCCCGATGTCGTGTCTTTGTATGTAAGGCCATTCACAAATTTGTCTCCCTGAACGGAAACAATTTCCGTATTTGTGATAGCGCGCATGTTTTCATGTGCAAGAACTCTCTCGACGGTTATTGGATCTGCTCGGAACGTGAGACCTCTTTGGAGCAACGTGACACTTTTGCAGTAGGCAAGGAGTTGCGCTGCTGTTTCAAATGCAGCATTTCCTCCTCCCACAACAGCAACATCTTGATCAGAAAAGAGAGGTCCGTCACACGATGCACAATATACAACGCCTTTGTTCTCGAATTCTGCCGCGCCGGGAACTTCAAGTTTGCGGCGGGTTGAACCTGTTGCGATAAGAATCGTTTTTGTTTCAAATGTGCCTTTCTCTGTTTCTACAGAGAACGTATCTCCAGTTTTAGCGATCTTTTGTACATATGCACCTTCGTGAATCTCAACGCAACCATTCTTTATTGACTCAACATGGACCTTAAATGCACGAGCAAGTTCAGTACCGGTTATATTTGGTGTTCCTATCCAGTTTTCGATTCCTTCTGAAACAGAACTCTGACCCCCGAACTCTTTTGTCATGAGGAGTGTGTGCAGTTTTTTCCTACCGGCATACACAGCCGCTGCGACGCCTGCGGGCCCGCCACCGATGATTATGAGGTCAAACATCGTTACTTCTTCCGTCGGAGGAATGCGGGGATTGCTCCCCAATCGTCTTCTTCGGGGTCCTCCGCTTTTGGTTTGAGTGGAGTAGTGTCGGGCTTTTCAACAACGGGTTTTTCTTCCTTCTCTTCTTTTGCCATCTCTCCGGGGCTTGTTTTTGTGAACGTGTTGAATATCTTGCCTGAGTCCTCTGCTTTCTCCTTCTCTTTGCGCCCAAATTGGAAGAGAGAAGGGTTCGTGCCGTTTCCTTCAGGAAAACCTGATGCGATGACGGTAACCTTTACTTCGTTCTTCTTCAGGCGGTCGTCTTTGATCGCACCGAAGATAATCTTTGCTTCCTTGTCGACGTTCTCGGTGATGACGCGTGCCGCATCTTGGATTTCCATCATGGTGAGATCTTCACCACCAGCAACAGCAAAGAGAACCCCCTTTGCACCTGCAACAGAAACGTCGAGGAGGGGAGAGTTAATTGCCATCTGTGCTGCTTCAACAGCGCGCTTCTCACCTGTTCCAGAGCCGATGCCCATGAGCGCAGATCCTGCGTTCTGGAGTACCGCGCGGATGTCAGCGAAGTCGAGGTTGATGATACCTGGCATCGTAATCAAATCAGCGATTCCTTCAACTGCCTGACGAAGAACTTCGTCACACATCGCAAACGCGTCTTTGAGTGTCGTGTCTTTTTGAATGATATTAAAGAGGCGATCGTTTGGGATGATGATGAGTGCATCAACCTCTTTTTTAAGCTCTTCGATTGCTGTTTGTGCGATTCGTGTTCGTTGTGCGCCCTCGAAACTGAATGGTCGCGTAACAACACCGATTGTGAGTGCTCCCAGTTCACGGGCAACCTGCGCAATAATGGGGGATGCGCCGCTCGCCGTACCACCACCAAGTCCTCCAGCGATGAAAATCATGTCAGCACCCTTGAGTGCTTCTTGTACTTCTTCTTTTGTTTCGTCAGCTGCGCGTCGTCCAATAGACGGATCCATGCCAGCACCGAGACCTTTCGTAAGGTTTTTTCCAATATGAATCTTTTTCTTTGCGAGCGAGTGGTGCAAGTCCTGTGCATCAGTGTTGACCGCGATGAACTCAACACCACGGACCTTCTGATTGATCATGTGATTAACCGCGTTCAGCCCTGACCCTCCAGCGCCAACCACCTTGATGCGCGCGAAATTCTCTACATCAGTTTCGATTTTGGTAGCCATACCCCTGTGTTGACTTTAATTAAAAATGTATTTTAGAGCACCTGCCGCCTCCTGTGGTCGAGCACCCAAACCCCTTAACAATGCACATATACTAACAAAGCCCCTTCGGGGGCGCTATGGGGTAGGGGATAAGGAGCCGTTCGTCCCTATTTGTCAAATGAACGGATAAAATCGTTATTCGATTTTTCCTCACGCTCGGCCCGTCGGCCTCCGCGAGTCATCTGACAAACAAGGACTCACTTTTGTCTAAAGAGAAGTCAAAGAATTTGACATTCTATGAATCTATTTCATCAGGGGAGTATCTTTTTGAAGAGCGTTCTGACGGAAGCGCCAATGTCTTTTGCGAACGTAAAACGGGGAAGAGAAGAAAAGTCGGAGCCAGTCGACATGCCTGGCGAGAGTCCGAGAAGTGCCGTGCCATACGCAACTGTCCACGAAGGATCGTGGAGAAGTCCGTGCGCGGTCGCGTTTATCTCGATGTTTCCGAGCCGTGAGGGGATTGCAAGAGCGGCACGTGCAAGGTCTTCGATGTCGGCGATGCGCGAACCACCACCCGTGAGGACAATTCCTGCAGGAAGAAGGCCGTTCCGTCCCAACTTCTTGAGATGTGCGTCAATGAGTTCAAAAATATCTTTGAGGCGTGCAGAAACAATCTCATCGAGTTTTTTGCGTGAATGTGTTGTTGATGCGAGGCCGTCAACTTTGACACGCTCTGCCTCGTCAAGAGGTAAGCGAAGTCCGAGCGCGATATCTTTGGTGATGTCGTGTGATCCAATAGGAAACACTTTGAGAGAGATTGGCATGTCGTTCTCATAGACAACCAAGGAAACTGTTTCTGATCCGATATCTACCAACACACATCCGGCGATGCGTTGCGCTTTGGAGAGTGTCGCGACAGCGGATGCGATTGGAGAGGCGACAACATCTCTCACCTCAACACCAGCACTTTCAACCGCTTCAATGAGATCGGCAACATGTTGCTCAAGCGCAGTCACGAAGAGCGTTTTGATTTCAAGCTTTATCCCTTTCATACCGAGAACGCGTCCCAATACTTCTTTTCCATCCAATTTGTATGAAAGAGGAATCGTGTGAAGAATCTTTCTGTTATTTTTTTGTGCGTCGGGAAGCGCGTCGCGACACGCCGCAAGAGAGCGTTCGACATCAAGTTCGGTGATCTCTGAATCCGCGCGGCTTACGATTGATGTGCCTGTTGTTGTTGTGCTTTCAAGCCCCACGCCTCCGACAGAAAGGAGCGCACTCCGAATCTGCATACGAGATGTTTTTTCGGCTTGGTTAATCGCATGTCGGACGCTTCGTGAGATATGTTCGCGATCAACAATGTATCCATGTCGCAATCCGACCACTTCGGATGCGCCTACACCGATGATACGACGTGTGGGACCATCATGTGCACGAACATATTCTGCGACGATTGTCTTGACGGCGGTTGTGCCAATGTCGATTCCTGTTGCGATTGAACGAGCCATAAACAAAGAGTTATAAAGTCAAAAGTTATAAAGTTTGTAAAGTCGTGTACTCTTTGGTGCTTCTACTTTATAACCTGATGAACTTGATACCTTTATACTTCTATCGTAGCACGCTAACTCCATTTTTTCATGAATCGTTTTTCCTCTTTTTCCATTTGTGGTCCGTGATCAAAACCTTTGAGATGAAGTGCGCCGTGAATAAAAAGAAAAAGGATATGTTCTTTTGGTGTGTGACCAAACATCCGCGCCTCTTTGAGTGCATAGGGTAGTGCTATATACAGCTCACCCTCTTTTTTTGACAGAGGAAATGCAAGCACATTCGTTGGTTCGTCTTTTCCTCGATAGGTCTTGTTGAGACGGCGCGATCGAGCATCGCCAATAAAAATAACCGACAACGCATAGTCGGTTTTTAGGATATCGCGCGCGAGTCGGTTGAGGAGCGCTCCCGAGACCGGGAGTGGGGTACGAAGGGTTGTTAAAATAACGCTCATAGGGGAGAGCGCTTGTGCGACTCTTATGCGCGGTCAACGAGGCCGAGTTTGTAGAGTCGTGTTCGCTCTATCTTTTTGGCGATTGATTTCAAGCGGCTTTTTCGTTTTACGTATGTTGATTCAAGACGGGAGAAATAGCGTCCGCTTCGGACTTTTCGCAAGCCACCCCATCCCATGGTGCTCTGACGAAAACGTCGAAGGACGCCCATGTTGTTCTCTTTATCTCCGCGTGATGTGTGTACGTGTACGGCCATTGCAGAGAGCATTCTACCACACAGATGCTCACGTGCAAGGGTTTATGCTGTACGACGGCCACGGCGAGTGACTGTCATCTTGAGATATCGCGGCAGTTCACGGACAGGGACAGTATCTTGTCGGTTCGTGAGAAGGTGGCGAACAAGGGCGGTCCCATCGTGTACTTCTTTGTGTCCAATGATGACGAGGGTCGGAAAACCAAGCGCTCGTGCGTGATCCATCTGCTCAGAGACGCTATTTTTATAGAGATTTACCCGTACTTTAATGTGTGTCTTGCGAAGCATCTCGTGCATGAGAAGCGCTTGGATTTTTGCGGGAAGACCCACCTGTACGACGTATGCTGCGGGCAGGGAGGTTTTTTGAAGAAGTGTATAGCGTTCGCGACTTCCACGTGGCGATAGATCGATTGACGCATGAATCGCGGGGATCGTTTTCTTCGCACCTGCTTTCTTTGAAAGCTGATCATACCGTTCTCCCCACGCGAGAGTGTGTGAAAAGGTGGAATCGCCTTCCTCTGCACCAACAGGAGGAACGCCGATTCGGAACACGGTTTTTGTCGTGTACTCGTTCTCACCAGTTAGATATGGATCAACGATGTACGGCATGTTGAATGATTCAAGGTACTCGAGCACCTCTTTCAGATGCTGCTTGCTTTGTTCAGAGAGAAAATTCAATGTTTGTGGCGCGCTGTCCCGTGCAAGAATACACGCATCGTGTCTGCATGAGAGGGGAGCAAAAATGTTCTCGCGTACCTTCTCGCGACAGTCGGGATTGAGGTCGGCGAGGTGCGAACGCACGAATGACTGCACGGCGTGGGTGTAGGACGTGAACGATTCGCGTACGCCGACACTCCCAATCTTTAAGAGCGTATCTTTGTACCCATACTCTCGCAAAATCGCGTGGACGACCTTAAGAAGAAGACCTTCCGCAGAACTCTCCCTATCTCCGATGACGTCGAGTCGCAGAGCAAGTTTATTTTTGTATGGAATCTTGTACGTGTATGCCCACAACAAGGTCTCATCCATGCGATATCGCTCGTCTAATCCTGCCATTCGTACGACAGCCGCGTGGTGTTCAGGACATCCGTGTTTCCGCGCGTGCTCTCGATCTTCTTTTTCGATGCGAAGTGGGGGAATGACGGTGAATCCGTAATGATCGGCTATCGCGAGCGCTTTTTTTAGAGGTCCCTCGTATGCATATGACGCTCGTGTTGTTGGAAACTCTTTGGGAAGAACGGGAGTGAATGTCATATCAATTTTTGGAATACATTAGTTTTCTTCTGTCGTGCTTGCGGTCTCGGCTTCTATATCTTCGTATCGGTGTACACCAGGGAAAGCGTCGATTTTTCCAAGAGGTAACAAACGCACGAATGCTCGTCCGACGATGAGATTGCGGGGAAGCGCTCCCCAAATGCGCGAGTCAGAACTTGCAGGCCTATTGTCTCCCATGACGAAGTACTCATCGTCTGCGAGCGTTATGCGGATGTTGCTGTGCGTGGGGTGGATGAGGTACGCCTCGTCGAGAGTGAGTCCTTCTGGCCGCGACTTGTTTGTAATGGTGATTTTGGATCCTTCTACGAGAACGGTTTCGTCCGGGAGTCCAATGATGCGCTTTATGAAGAATTTAGATGTGTCCTGCGGGTACTTGAAAATGATGACGTCACCGCGCTTTGGCTCGTCGAGGCGGTAGGTGATCTCGTCAACAATCAAATACTCACCGTTCTCGAATGTGGGATCCATGGAGGAACCAGAAACGATGAAAGGTTGTGCTATAAAAACGCGGATTGGAACAACAATAAAAAGTGTGATGAGCGCAAAGCGGATGAGTTCAGAGAGAAGTGTTGGTTCTTTATGCAAAGAAGAATTCGGAGTGGATGTTTTCGTTTCGTCCATAAAAATGATCAGTGAAATGATATACCCCGAATGTGTTGAGCACGATTGTACGCGTGCATCTCCCTTGACGCAAGAAGAGTTTCTGTTTCGTGCCGCGTTTTAGATGGTTTGGCTGTCGAAAGAAACTTCTTTATACTACTCTCAATGAACTATCTTGTTGTTGGACTCGGAAATCCAGGTCTCGAATATGAAAAAACGCGGCACAACGCGGGGCGAGGTGCGATTGTGGGTTGGGTAAAGAGGGAATCGGGTGTGGAATGGGAAAATGATACCAAAGCGAAAGCGACCGTCGCCCGATTTGCTGTCGGAAAACACGCGGTAGTGGCATGTTTACCCGATACATTCATGAATAAGTCGGGAAGTGCTGTTGCATACGTCGCCAAGATAAGGAAGGTGAAGCCGGAGAATGCTATTGTCGTCTATGATGATATGGATCTACCTCTCGGGCGACTCAAAATATCGTTCTCGCGTGGTTCGGGCGGACACAAAGGGGTTGAATCCACGATGAGGGCACTTAAGACACCTGACTTCACACGTATCCGTATCGGTGTGGCGCCAACGACTCCATCGGGAAAAATAAAAAAACCATCGGGAGACGATAAGATCACAAAATTCCTTCTTGGAAAAATGTCATCGGGGGACGCAACCGCACTTGCGCGTGCACAAAAGAAAGCCGGGGAGGCCCTCGACGTTCTTCTCGCTGAAGGTCGCCCAAAAGCGATGAACCAGTTTAACTAACGTGTTTTGTATTTAAGACAAAAGCGAGGAAGTAATTTTGAAATGACTTGCGAGTGTGACTGACACGAGTACGAGGAAATTTTCAGCAGGAAATTATCCGTGCATTTCAAAATTATTTCTGAGCGGCCCGTTACTTCGTCGCTTTTCCGTCTTTGACGTAGGAGAGCGTCATGCGTTGCTCCTTAGGATCAAAGAGGTTGATCTTGAATGTGTATGACTTCCCAAGTTCAAGTGACTCGCGGAGTTTTTCGATTGATTCAAATTCAGAGACGTGTACCAATCCAGCGACACCCTCTTCAATTGATGCGAGTGCGCCGTGTTTGTTGTATTTGATGATGACGGCTTCAACGGTATCGTCTTTTGCGAATTTCTTTCCAGCTGACGTCCATGGGTTTTCTTTGAGCGCCTTCACGGAGAGCGAAACCTTTCCGTCTTTGATCTCGATTACTTTCGCGCGAATCTTCTCACCAACAGTAAAGAGTTTGCGTGGGTCTTCAACCAATCCCCAGTCAAGTTCAGAAATGTGCGCAAGGCCCTCAAGTCCTTCTTCGACTTTGATGAAGATACCGAAGTCAACGATGCCGGTGATCTCTCCTTCGATCTCGTCTCCAACGACATACTTGCCAACAAGAACCTCTTTTTCTTTTTGCTCGAGGCCCTTTTCAGAGAAGATGAGTTTTCCGTCTTTTGGGTCTGCGGTGATAACTGCGACCAAAAGGGGATGACCGACGAGTTTCTGGAGTTCTTCAAGGATCTTGTCTTTGTCTCCTCCGTCAACGCGTGGATAGTGTTCTGCGGAGAGTTGCGATGCAGGCAAGAATCCGATGATACCCTGCCACTCGAGGATGAGTCCTCCTTTGTTTGCTTCTTTGACCATAACCTCGAACTGGCGTTTTTCGCGGACTGCTTTTTCTGCCTCGTTCCAAATAAGTGCCTGCCGTGCTTCTTTGAGAGAGAGCTCGATGTATCCATCAGCGTTGTTCGTATCAACAACGGTACCGGTGACTTCGTGTCCTACGGAGATATTTTTGATGATGTCCCGGGCATTCGAGTATTCGCGTCCGTAGATGATACCGGTGCCGAACGGCGGGAGATCAACGAAAACGGAGTTCTTGTGAAGTGTTAAAACTGTTCCTGCAACAATATCGCCAACCGCGGGCGGTTGTGCCGTCTTCGCGATATATGCGCTCATCAAACTTGGCGTGACTTCAGTCACTTCAATATCTTCGTCGAAAGTTGTTTCTTTTGTTGTTATTTCTGCCATACAAAAATAGGGGAAAAGCCCCTTATTGTTTCCGTCATGCGACGGCTTCTATCGGGCTTGTGCGTCCGGCGCTCATATTCCTGCGCCCAAGACAATTTATTACTAATACCTTCTTGTCTGCCTCGGGCAGAACCTTGAAAGGTTTATAGAGTGTAGCGCATCACCTTTTGTGACGCAAGTGAAATTGACTGGGCACGTTCTTTATGATTAAATGCGTTCCAGAGAGCGCTTCTTTTTGCGCTCGTGAATATGTAGTCCTTCGTCATTCGATACAATCACCTTTTAGGTAAAAAAAACGAGAGGAGGACACGATGCGATGGAATGGATTGGTTTTGGCCGCGGCGATTTGTGCCGCGATGACGGTCGGGTGCGCAAGCAACCCGGCTCTCGTGTCACCAGCTGCGCCGCTGATGGAGCGGTTGGTAACGCCCGCCGCGCCAATGGCGACGGCGGCGATGAGCAGTATCGCCCGCCGAGAGTTGTTGGCCACCGTCTTGCTGGTAACCATTCCGGTGATGCCGGCATTCACCATGCCGGTTGACAATCTGGGTGTGCTCTCGACGTGGGTCGAAACGCGACCCGATTGGGCACAACCGCCGCCGGTGACCCCAGCTGAGGTGGTCGACGCGTTCTTCAAGAATGCTCGGCCGCAGCAGGGGCCGCCTGCTCAGACACCGGCCGAACCGCCTGCTCAGACACCGGCCGAGCCGCCCCAACTTTTGCATTTGTTGTTATAGATTGCGCACGGGTCTTCGGTGACCCAACGCGCACACAGAAGTTTCTGTACACGCGCTTAAAGCTGCCCCGTTCATATCGGGCGGGCCAGGCGAGGTAAATCTTGATCGGGAGGTGATGAAATTATCGGCGACAAAATAAGTGGCCGCGAACGAAGGTTTCCCCTCCGAAGGAAAACCACCTTCGTTCGCGGTCATCGACGTTTATAGGAAGAAATTATTCTCCGGGGCACGGAGCAAACTCACAGTTTGGACCAACACGACCGACGGCCGTTCCGTCAGGACAAATCTTTGCATCCATCGTACAAGCAATCTCGTTGTTTCCATTTGGCGCTAGTACGTTTGGTTTTGCAAAAACAGCCACCAAACCGACGATGATGATTATGATAACGACTATCCAGAGAAGAATTTTTGTTTGTGTGTGCATAGAAATAGGAGTTAGAAGTTAGGGGTGAGAGGTTGGTAATTGAAATCAGTTTTGTTGCGTGTCGTTGGCTGATAGTTTCTCCTATTTATTATAAAAATACCACACGATAGTCCAACCTTTATTTTTTTCCTAAAAAATCGTATACTTTTTTGAAAGTTCTTTGCAGGTTTACATTCCGGAGTAGCTCAGCGGTAGAGCGGCGCCCTGTTAAGGCGATGGTCGTAGGTTCGATCCCTACCTCCGGAGCAATGGAAACTAAAACCGCCCGTGTGGGCGGTTTTAGTTTTTTGTTTTCTCTGCGGCGGTCAGGTTTTTGTTATACTTACATATATGTCTAATCCCGAACGAGAATCTGGCTTGGAGATACCCTCTCTTAATGTGGAAGCTGCTTGTGTAGAGAGAGAAGACAAGGAAGCGAGAATCCGAGAGCTGGTTGAATTCAGATACCGACAATCGTTTGGTAGCATGCTCGCGGAATACATAACAGGTCTAAGACCCGACGACCCAAAGATGATAGAAAGGTTGCGCGATGATCAAAAAATAATAAGAGCGAAGTATCAACTACCCGAAAGTACAGCTATTCCAAACCCGGCTGACTATGAAAGGTTATTGAGAAACATTGCCAAGGAACTTGCTGTAGAAATCAAAGAAAGATCTGCTTGTGGTAGTTTTTTCACAGAAAATTTTTTTGCGGGGGGTGTCCACTTTAAAGGAGAGAAAAAGATTGGTGTCGATATAAAAAGAAGAAACCTTTTAGAGTATCGAAAAGATTTGCGTGTTTTAGAACACGAACTGATTCACGCACTACAGGGGCTGAACTCTCCTCAAATGCCAATCGAGCTAGCAGAATACGAAGCATATATTGCTGGATGCAATATAGAATTTATGAGGACAGATTCCAACATAAAGAATCTGGAGAGTTTCTTCAGTTTCTTTATTGGAGGATCTGTAAATCACTACTACAAATATCTAAGTAATAAGGAGGGCAGGAAGATAATTCCAAAATGGGATGATCCAAAGTTTTTCTTAGAAGAAATAGATGGCGTAGACAAAGATGAAGTTAGTAAAGTACTTAGAACAAACACTGACTCCAAATAAAAAATTGGAAGTTCAGGGGGGTAACAATCTTTTCTGCGCACTTATTCTTCGAGGATATCCCAGATATCGCGGTCTTCCTCACCGTCAATCTTAAAGAGGGCAACGCCACGGAGGTCGAATTCCTCTACGAGATTGATTTTGTCTCCAATCGCTCCCGCGTCACTCCACGAGATGAAATTGAATGTGACGGGCACGCCTGTCATGTTCGCGTACGCGAGCGCTTGTGCGGCAACTTTGTTTCCAGAAGATGTATTTTTAGGAATTGAGAGCGTCTTCGGAAAAACAATATTTGATGAAGAGGGAAGATACGAAATACTCATCTCACCCGCGCTATTTCTGCTGGGTGTGATATTTTCGTCGTCTGCAATGTCGAGTGCATCCTTCGGGTTGAGCGCACGGATGCGTCGATAATCGCGGAACCATTGCGGCGCGACGGTGACTTCGTATTCGTGACCATACGTTGCAATACCAAGAACAAGTTTTTCTTTTGGAATCGAGAGGAGCATGTGTTCTACAACTTTGCGAACCCAATCGATATCAGCGACAGGCATATAGGGCGCACCTTTTCGTGCGTCGTTCAATTTGATGTCTGCGCGACGTTGATCATATGTCATGATCTGGACACGGTCGCAGTATTTTCCAATTGCTACTAAGTCGTTCGAATACTCGATTGTCGCGGGAACGGTGCGGTACAAAGAATCCGCAGGGGTTCGTGCTTCGATTGCGCACGTAAGCATCTTCCCAGGAAGTGCGGTCTTCAGTTCCTTGAGGAAAAGAGAAAAAGAATCTTTTGTTTTTGTTAACTTTGCTTCGTAGTCAATATCAACTCCATCAAACCCACCTTTCTTTACCATCGAAACAATCTTTTTTATATGTGCCGCGCGGAGCTTCGGGTCACTTAAGATTGTATGGATATTTGTACCATCGCTCCACATGACTGTTGGAATTACACGAACGTCACTGCCTCGTGCTTTTGTGAAGAGGCGTTTCCACGCGCTTTTTTTGAGACCAGCAAGATCATCCAATCCTCCGTCTTCTGTAACCACGTACCCGAAGGGATGGATCTCAGTCAACGCATCAATGTGCGTCCGCGCATCTCGTGTTCCTCCCGATACGCGCCAGTAAGGAATCCATCCGGACACCTCAAGAGAAGAAGCCGCAAAAAGAGGGGTATTTCCTACACAAAGGAGGAGAAGTACGATGGTAAAGGTGGCGTAGGAGTGTGATAATGATTTTGTTTTCATCTTGTTGAGAACGTGCGGTTACAATGCAGTATAATATAAAAAGTATTGATTACGTTATCACGTAGTCACATGTGTGGTTAGTTTGTTGGTCTGAAAATAATCAACCAATAAACTAAAAAACGACTCCCTATGTTAAAAAGTTTCTCCGTAGCACGGATTCTCATTCTTTTCGTAGTCCTTATCCTTGCGGTGACAGTGATCGAACTCGGTCTTATCAACCCGGGAGAGCTTGAGAAAATGCGCGGCATGTTCGAGTCCTTGGGGATATGGGCGCCCTTCGTGTACGTCGGTCTCTACATGCTTCTTAACATCCTTTTGTTGCCTGCGACACCCCTTATGCTCGCTGCAGGGATCTTGTTTGGCAGTTTGTGGGGCGGGATCTACACCTGGATGGGAGCCATGCTTGGATCTACCTGCGCCTTCTTCATTGCACGATTTCTCATACATGATTTTATCGTCAAGAGACTTCTTTCGCGTTTTTCATCGATACAGACGCATGAAGAATATTTCGTACGGCACGGATTTGTGATGACAATCTTTCTGCGCATGACCCCCGTCGTGCCGTTCAACCTTGCGAGTGTTATATTGGGAGCGACGCGGATGCCATTCCGTGATTACTTTTTTGGGACAGCGGTCGGTATTATTCCCGGTTCGTTTCTCTATCCCGAATTGGTACACAGCATCTCTTCCGCAGACACCGTTCGCACGCTTCTCATCGGACTTCTTTTGATAGGTTTTATTTTGATCGGATATTTCTTGCGGCAGGTCTACGAACGGACACTTGAGAGAAAAAGTGCACAGTGATTAATCGCTCTAGGCCCATACCTCTATGCTCACCATTACACTCAAAGCAACAAACATGGAATTAACTCCTGCTATCCGCTCGTATGCGGAGGAAAAAACAGGAATGCTCCAAAAAATGCTTACAGGGGAGGATGAATGTCATGCGTACGTAGAAGTAGGACAAGTAACGAAGCATCACCAGTCAGGACCGATTTTTCGTGCGGAAATTGCACTAACAACACCACAAGGATCACTGCGTGCGGAAGCAGAAAAAGAAGATCTCTACGCCGCAATCGACATAGTCAAGGATGAACTCATGGAGGAGTTGCGGAAGAGAAAGAGCAAGCGGACAACACTCATTAAAAAGGGAGGGAGGATGTTCAAAGACATCATCCAGAAGATGGCGTGGTGGGAGTAACTCTATCCTCGCGTAAATTCCCCAAACGTCATTTCCTTTTTTCCTGCAGGAATGACTTTGGTGATGGCGAGAGCCCCATCGAGGAGTTCTGCGTCTGTAATGATGACGCGGATATCGCTCCCGTTCTTTTTTGTAAAGAAATATGCGCGAGAGGATGCTTCATAGGCAAGGATCTTTCTATAATTTTCTTCCGGATTATCCGCGAGATTAATCTGCGCGTCCTCTGTTGTGATCTTTTTGGAGAACGTGGCTTGTCCGTGCTCTTGTGCGATAGGGTGTATCTCTCCAGAAGCAAATCGTGGCAGTGTTTCTGCAAGCAATGCTCCTCCCATTTTTCCAAATACGATATATGCAGCGCGTGCCCCTATCGGCCATCGTTGCAAGACCCCCGTCATGTTTTTTTGTGCGAGAACGGGTCCGTGATCCATCTCTTCATCAAGAAGCATTATGGAAACGCCAACGTCGCGGGAACTTTTTTCAGAAAGGATTTGCGACTCTATCGGAGAAGGACCGCGGTGTTTTGGTAAAAGTGACGGATGCATATTCAAGGTGCCAAGACGGGGAAGCGAAAGCACTTCTTTCGGGATTATTTTTCCATAGGCAACTATGACAAACAGGTCATAACTTTCGGTTTTTAGATTGGAGAGAAAATCAGCATCGGAGAGTTTGGTTGGTTGGAGTACGGGAATATTGTGCGCTTCGGCCCATACCTTTACGGGTGGAGGGGTGAGAACAAGACCTCTTCCTTTTGGTTTGTCAGGTGTTGTAACAACAAGCGAAGGGATGAGACCGTGTGTTTTAAGTTCTTCAAGCGCCAACACGGCGATATCCGGTGTTCCAAAAAATGCGAATCGAGTGGGCTTGTCCAGCACTAACTTTGGCATAGTATTTTGTTACGCAAATTTTGCACGGCCATGTGTATAATCGCTTACGGCCAACATCTTAACTGGTAACGGTTTTTTGAAAATACATGGGTAATGCCAAAGTTAGTGCCGGATACATTCATAGTTTGGGAGAGATCTTCGGAGTAGATCCTGAGAGTGCTTCCATTTCCGCCGCGGACATTTCATGAATATCTTTTGCGTTATCAACGAAGAGGATGCCGTTTAGGTGATCGATCTCGTGCTGGAATATTTGTGCCAAGATGTTACTTCCGCCCATCATGAAACGCGTACCCTCTTCGTCATATGCACGCACCGTCGTTTTTTTTGCACGATACACTCGTCCGTAGAGATATCGTACCGAGAGACATCCTTCGTCCATCCACCATTTTTCTTTTGAGGCACGTGTGATCTCGGGGTTTATGAATACACGATCGGAGGGTATCGGATCAGTTTCTTTCTTCCGGAACATAAATCCTGCGACGACAAAGATGCGAAGTGGCACGGCGATCTGGGGCGCAGCGATTGCCACACCATCTTTTTGGGATACCAGTGCTTCCTTCATGCGCTTTATGATTGCTTTGAGTGTTTTTCCGCCGAAATCTTTCTCGGAGACAGGTGCCGCAATCTGTCGCAAAATCTCGTTGCCATTTTGTATGATCTTTACCATGGTTCAATAATAACAGCCGAAATTGTTTTGTGATATTGTGCGCTCATGGTAAAAGTATTCGTAGCAACATACACGAATGAGGGGCTTAAGTTTCAAATGGTTTTAGGCCCACTGA
>ERZ1292625.404-Hain-H41-01um-R1-404-length-66271-cov-11_pt1 | contig 66271 bp, 81 predicted proteins | sample MGYA00564400_ERZ1292625 | MGnify/ENA primary metagenome ERZ1292625 (study PRJEB36523, sample SAMEA6512639) | groundwater metagenome | collected 2019-01-08 | study: AquaDiva: Metagenomics assemblies of 32 groundwater samples | reverse complement strand
AGCCGGCGTTGTTATCGTTCTTAAACCGCCCGCCCGTGCCAAAGAACACCGACCGGGAGGCCGCGGCCGCGCCGCCTGCGGTGACGTTGGCGCCCGTGAGCGAGTACCGCCCGCCCGCGCTGTCGTACCGCTCCACGAACCGGTCGTTCACCGCCGTGCCGAACTGCACGTTGAAGTTGTCGAGGTATCGGAACGCGCCCGTGCCTGTGACCTCCACGTCGGTCCCGTTGGGGTTCATGATCACGTCGGTCCCATCGGTGCCGAAGCGCAGGGGGCGGCTGTCATTCAGCCGCAGGCCCAGCGTGGCACCGACGTACACCACCTCGGCGCCGACGGTCGTGTCCCAGCCGAGCATGTCGAGGTCGCCCGCGGAACCGATTTGCAACGCCGGGTTTTGGTTACTCGGGAGAAGCCACTGCCCCGAGCTACTGCCCCCGACTTGGCGCCACGTCGCCGCGCCGTCGATGTTCTGCCACACCTCGGTGGAGCCCAGCGTGTTGCGCCACCCGAAGGAGCCGATTTTCGCGGTAACGAGCGTGTTCGGATTGGCGTTGAGCTGCCAGAATTCAATCGCGGCAAGCGTAGTTAATCGAAACATGGTGGACTCGCGGGGCTAAGCGGGAGAGGGAGAAAGGGGCACGCGTTCAGCCGGTCGCTGGCGCGGGCCACAAGGCGGAAAGCGCGTCGTCCGAGCCCGCGAATGCGTCGCGATCGCACGGGCCTACGCCGTCGAGGGTGCGCGGGGTCGGCCCGTGCGAACCGTCGGTATATTGCCAGATCGTGGCCTGCTTCCAGGGTGCGGGCAGGCGCCCGGGTCCGCCGGTAGACGCGTAGCGCGCCCACCAGAGCGGGCAGGCCGAAAGGATGCTGTCGGCCGCCGGTTTGAGCACGTCCCGCAGGTAGTCGCCGCCGCCGTACACCAAAGGCCAGCGCCCGCGCGCGCGAAAAATCGCCCGCACAAACTGCTCGGCGTCCAAAAGGGACATCGACGTGCCCTTTTTGGACGGGTTTCTCTCGACATCGAGCACGGCCAGGTCGCCCGGTTGCAGTCGCGCCAGAAAATGAGCGGCTTGTTCCGCCGGATCTTCGCCCGTGGCAAAATGGTAGCCGCCGTACAGGAGCCCGACCGAGCGCGCCAGATCGCGCCGCGGTGCAAAACGCGGGTCCACGTAGTGGGCGCCCTGGCTGGCTTTATGCACGACGGCGAGCACGCCGGCGGCGCGCACCTTGGCGAAGTCGACCCGCGCCTGGTGGTGCGAGAAGTCGGCCACAATCGAGCGCCAGCCCGCGGGAAGGGGCGTCATGCGTCGTCCTCCAGGGCCACGGTTGGCAGGCCGCAGGTAGGGCAACCGGGAACGCCGCCGGGCTGGACCAGCTCGGGAGCGGGCGCAGGCACGGGGCCGCAGGAGGGGCAGCGGCGCAAGGGCTGCCCGGCTGCCCGTGCCGCGTCGGCCATGTGACTGGCCATGACGCGGGCTTGTTCGCGGTGAACCGAGAATAGCTCGGGGGCGTTGGCGAGTGCGGCGGCGTCGAGGGATCCGTTGCCAGCGGCGGCGGCGTCCGCGAGCTTTTGGGCGAGCGCGCCGGATCGCGCGGCGACGGGCTCGGGCGCGTCGCTGGACGGAACGTCTGCGGGAAGCGGCCGCTCGGCGGGCGCGATGCGTCCAAGCCGCAGCGAGCGCAAAATGCGGCGCGTGGCGGCTGTGAATGCGCTACCGAGCGTCACGAGTGCCGCCTGCGGGGCACCGGGATCTCGTCGTCGTCGTCAAAGCTACCTTGCACGACTTCTTCCATCGGCTCGCCGTCGCTCACGTCTTCGCCCGATTCGGCGAACTCGGCCACCCGCGTGCCCGCAGGGAAAAGGTGATGGAACGCCCGGTACGCCCACACTGGATCGATGGACACGAGCGCCGCGAGATGCAGCGCTTGTACCGGCACGTCCTCCGGGCTCTTGTCATCGAGCATCGCGAGCGCGTCTTGACAGGCCGCGGGAAGATCGACGCCTCGCCCGAGCGTCACCGTCCCGCGGGCGTGCTCGCTCTCAAAGTTGAGCACGTGCGCCCCGGTGCCGGGGATCACGCGCACTGAGACGTGGTTGGTGGCCAGTAGGTGGCGCGCGGCGTGGGCGCCGAGCTGGTCTAAATCCGACTGTTTCACGCGCGCCCTTCGGCGACGGCGATCACGCGCGACGCGCACAACGCGCACGCGGGCGGTTCGGCCGGTCCAGTCTGGATGTCTTCGCGCGCCAGCGGGGACGCGCAGCGCGCGCAGCGCGCGCCCAGTTGGGAGTGGATGGCCGGGCGGCCGCTCGCAACCGAGATGCCGTCTGCGGGCGTGGCGGGATGCGTGCCGGGTGGCAACGCGTCGCCGGGCTCGGCAACGCGTACGCACGTCCACGCGCAGGGCCACGGCATGGTCGGGAGCGCGTCCGGGTGACCGGGCACGGGCCAGGAGTGGTTACCGGCCACGAATTCGCGCACGAGGTTTTCCCAGCCCGGTGTCGGGCGGTTAAAGGCGCGAATCCAGCGCGCCCAGCGCGGGAGCGCGCGCGCTTTTTCCCACGCCCAACCGATAAAGGACAAGGCCCAGGCGAGCCGCCGCCAGGGCAAATTGCGCAAGAGCGCGACCATGCCCGGCAGGGTAGCTCGCACCGCGCCCGGGGGCTACCCGGCGCCTTGAATGGGGGCTTGGGCGGCCGTGATCACGATCTGGCAGTTGTTGGCCGCGCCTACCATGGTGAGGCGCAACACGTCGCCGATCGCGAAGACGTTCTGGGCGGTATCCCACACTGCTGCGGGGCGGGTGACGGCGCCCGCGACGGCGCACACCATCGCATCCGATAAGGCCACAACGGGGCCCGCGCCTTGCACTTGCCGCAGCAGTTGCGCGGTACCACCGCCGACGGTCACGAGCGCGTCCACCACGCAATCGACCGCGATGAACGGCCGGTTGATGACGTGGTCCGAGTTTCCCGCGCCGAGGCCGTTCGGGGTCACCTGGACAAGTAGTGCGGAACGCGAAGTGAGGGCCATAGAGCACCAACCCGTGAAAGGAGGGGTGCCCGTTTACCCGCGGACGCCGACAGCGTATCGCGAGAGGGTGCGGGGCGTCAAGCGGCGCGACGATGGAGTCGTTTCCGCACGACGTCGAGCAGCTTTTCCCGGCGGGCGGCGCTCGCCACGTCCTGGGGGTGCGCGCGCATCACGACCGTCACCTCACCGTGGACGTTTTCCGAGAGTCGCACCTCGTATTTTCCGGGCGCCAGCGGGGGCGGCGTTGTCTCGAATGTGCCCAGTGCCTCGCGGTATTGTTCGGCAATCGCGCCCGCGTGGGGGGCAGCGCCCGCGACCGCGCGGAGCGCGCGCTGCCACCACGGCGTGCCCGGTTCGGGGCGCAGGAATTGCGCAAACGTGCGTTCCAATTCCTCTACGGCCGCGCTGGGTTCGCGCCCGCCTTGCGGCTGCGGTTGGGGGCCGCCTTCGAGCGCGGCCGTCACGCGGATGACAGCCGCGCGCAAACTAGGCTTTTCGCGTTCCCAGTCCGTGAGTCGCGCCTTGCAGACCCGTGCCTCGGCCGGATCGGTCCCCGGGTGTTCGGCGCGCGCGAGCGTGTGGACGTAGCGCTCGATGTCGCGCAGGGTCGGTGGCCCTAGATCGGGCATGCTCACCTCGAACGAAGCGCTTAACGCACGGCGCGTGAGCTTACGCGCGTATCAAGACGAGGCCGACCGCGCGCTTGGCCGCTCCCTCGGTCGAAACGGGAGCGCCCTGGCCTCGATGGCGACCGGGACGGGAAAGACGTGGGTTGCCGCGGCGCTCATTGCGCGCGCGCTCAACGCGGGATGGCGGGTGCTTTTCCTCGCGCACCGAGAGGAATTGCTCGACCAGGCGACGCGCACGGTGCTCACCGTGGCGCCCGGCGCTTCCCTGGGCATCGTCAAGGGCGAACGCGACGAATGGGGCGCGCAGCTCGTGCTCGCGTCGGTGCAATCGCTGACGCCCGCGCGGATTGCGCGCATGCCGCGCTTCCACCTTGTTGTCACCGATGAAGCTCACCATTCGCCAGCCCCCAGCTACCAGCGCGTCTACACCACCATTCTGCGGGAGTACGCCCACGCCAAACACGGGGGCTTTACGGCGACGCCCTACCAAACCGCCCCCGCGGGAAAAACGCGATCCATCGTCGGCAGTACGTTCGACACGCTCGCGTTCGAGTACGGACTGCGCCAGGCCATGGATGATGGTTGGCTCGTCCCCGAGCTGCGCAGCCTGCGGGTGCCCACCGGTTGCACGATTGCGGGCCGCTCAAACGGGGATTTCAGCCAGCGCGGGCTTGACAGCGCGGGCCGCAACGAAGTCATGGTGGGCGCGTATCGCCATTTTTTCCCCGCGTACCCGTCGGCGCTGGCGTTCGCCGCGACCGTCGCGCACGCCAAGCAGCTCGCGCTTCTGTTCCGGCAGGTGGGCGTGCCTGCCCAGGCCGTGTGGGGCAACATGGACGACGAATTGGGCGAGGGCGCCCGAGCGCAGTCGCTCGCCTCGCACCGCGAGGGTCGCGTGCGCATGCTCACCACGGTGGCGGTGTTGACCGAAGGGGTCGATTTGCCCCATACGTCGGTGCTTCTCATGGGACGGCCCACGCTTTCGCTCGTGCTCTTTATGCAGATGCTTGGCCGGGGCACGCGCCCCGCGCCCGGCAAGAGCATGCTCGGCATCCTCGATTTTACGGACAACGTAAGTTCGCGGCTGGACCTCGCCCCCGCGGGACTCGCGGACATTGCGGACGGCGTACGCGAGCAGGCAGGCCCGTACGAGCTATTCCGCGTGTGTGCCCGCGCCGCAGCATAAACGGCGTTATACGTCGCCAATGTCCAAACAGACGCCGTGCATAAGGGGGTGTCGCGGCGCGTCGTATGGGGGCATCAACGGATGTCGTGAGGGGCGGATAGAACGTGTCGGGCCCGGTGGTAAACAGGGTCGTTTGCCCATGACGGCCCGTGTCGGCATGCCGGGCCCGGCCATGTCGCGCGGCCAGGCCGGGGGCTGTCGCGATCCCCGGCCTGGCCGCGTCATGCAACTCAGGCCCTGAACTAGGCTTCAAAAGCGGCCGCTTCGCGTCGCCCTCTCCTGAATCTTCTCAGTCCAAGGGATCTCAAGCGCAATCTCGACTGGACGTGACCAGCCCGGTCCGTGACCCGAGCAGCGTGCCCAAAACCGACCGAAACAGGCTTTTTAAGGTGGTGGGTACGGGCCCGCTAAGAAAAGTTGGGCCGTGACCCTTGCGCACACGACGTCGAGCGGCGTAAAGTGGGCGGGCTGGATCGCTTGTTTCGCGGCGAACGACCCAGCCCGCTGGCTTACCCGTGCAGAGTCTACACCCGCCATGCCCCGCCGCCAAGGTTCTCCACCCATGAGAACGAGCGAAGGCAGCTTTTCGCGCGATTTTTTTTCGCACGGGTGTCTCGCGTGGTCGTAGAGCTGGAGGGAGAGGACGCCGGTAGCGCGCCGCGCCACCGGCAGTATGCCAAGTTTCCCCGCGGGACATTTACCCGAGCACTCGCCGCCGGTGTCCCGATCACGGTCCTTCCGACGCTCGTACGCATTGCGCTGCATACCAGCGGCAATCCCGACGGCAACCACGTGCGAACCAGCGTGATCGCCGCCCGCGTGGGGGTGACACCGCGCACCATTCAGCGCCACGTGCGCTTGCTGGAGGGCCAGCCGGCCCCAAAAAAGCGCGACAATGTGTCGGCGGGCCCGTCCACCGAGGCGACACCGCCCGCCCGCCCGCGGGCCAGGCGCCCCGAGCGCCCGCTGGCCGCAGAACCGGTGCGCGGATTTAAGGTGGTTCGCAAGCGGATAGAAGGCAACCGCGCCAACAGTCACCCGAACCAGTACCACACCGAGCAAGTGGCGCGCGGTGCAACGGGTACGCTGGTTTTCGCGGAATTGACCGAGCTGCCCGCGTGGGGCGGGGCGTCCGCGGCTCAGCAGGGCATCCTGCTTTACATGGTCGAAATGTTGGGGCCCACGACGTCGAGCACGACGTACCAGAAAATTGCGGACGCATGCGGACGATCACGAAGCTGTGTGCGTCAGGCGATCTACTATTGGCGCGCCGCCGGCGTGCTCCAGGTCGAAGTGCAGGAACTCCCGAGAATGGGCAACGTAGGAAACCATTTCACGCTTCGAGTAGCCGGCGACTGGGTGAAGCCGGGCGAGCCCCTAAGCGCCGATCAGCAGCGTCAACGGGCGCTCGCGAGCGTCATTCGGTGGTCGGGGTTGCGACTCGCGGCGCTTGCGATGGACGATGCGGAATTCCCCTGGTGGGCGAAAGTCGGGGCCGCCGTCGAGGATCGCGACAAGAAGGTAGCGAGAGAAGCCGCCGAAAAAATCGAAAGGATGCTCGCGGATTATCTCAACGGGGCCGCGCGTGAAGTCGAGTGCCCCTACAAAGGCAGCGGGAGCACCCGCGCGATTCGCGCCGCCCTTCCGTATGTCTGGGAGCGCCGCGACGCGTTCGACCGCGAAGAAGCTGAGCGACGGTCGCAAAAGCCACCGGAGATGGTGGAGGATCGCGCGTGGGGCACGCCGTGGGAGGGCGACTGGACGCCGAGCGCGTTCAGCGCACAGCCCGACATCGTGACGTTTGAGCCCGCGAACTGGTCCGCAGTGTGCGCCGCAATGAACGCGGGCGCGGTCGACTCGGGCGGCGAGGCGCTTTCGCCGCACTTTCTGGCGCAATTGCGCCCCATCGGCGTGCAGGCGGGTGCGCTGGTGGTCGTCGTGTCGAACCCGTCGTTTGGCGATGCGTTTGCGCTCGAACACGCGGCGCACTTGTGCGCGGCCCTCGGTGGCCGGATTGCGCTGCGGCTTTCGAGCTACCAAGACCAGCTCGACGGCGAATTGGCGCACGCGCGCCTGGTGGGCGAATGGAAAGAGCGAATCGACCTCGCAGAACGTCGCGCGCGCGCGGTCGAGGCCCAGATCGCGGCGCTACCGACGTTGCCCCGATCCTCGCCCGGGATGCCCACGTGGAAGCCGAATACCGAGCGCCAGGGCGTCCGCGCGGCGGCCGTGACCGACGCGCGGGCCGCGCGCGCCGCGGTCGAGGACGTGCGCGCCGCCCTCGCGGCGGCAGGGCACACGTCGTCAAACGGTTGGGCGCGCCAGAAACGCCCCGATTGGGCCGCGGTGGAAGCGCAAGCGGGCCGGGCGCTCGATTTGGCCACGAGTGCTGAATCGCTGGCCGCGGAAGCGGTAGCGCTCGGTGGCACGCCCGGTGGGTTTAGTCCGCTCGCGCCGCCGCCGGGCGCGCCGCAGGGCGGACGCTAGCGCTCAATCACCGCGAGGATCGCGGTTTCTTTGAGCAACAGCCCGTCGGCACCGTCGGGCAACGGTACAGATTCGCCGCTCCCGTGGCTCCAGGTGACGATCTCGCCGATGGCGACGGCGGGCGGGCGCCGGCCCTCGCCGCGGGCGAGCACCGCGCCGGGACCAACCGCGATCACCCTGCCTTCTAAGGGGGGTGTTCGCCAGGCGTCGGGAATCACGAGCGGGCTTTGCGACGCGGGCGCGGGTTCGATGCGCACGAGCACCAGATCGGACAGGGGATGCACAGGCATGAAAAAGGCTCCAAAGGTTAGGCGTTTTCTTCGTCGTCGTTGAGATCGTCGTCGCTTTCGTTGTCGTCGTCCGGGTGGGCCGGCAGGGGTAGCGGCGGGTCCACCATCACCACCTCGACCTCGAACCCGCTGCGGAGCAGGTGTTGCCCGCGCACGTCGGCCGCGACGGGGGAATGCGGCCCCCAATCCATCCAGTGCGGGAACAGGGGCGCTTTGCGGTATCGCAACAGGCAGGTGCGCGGCATGAGAGATTCGCGCAGGGCGCGGGTAAAGGTGTGGGCGCGCGGTTCATTCGGGAGCGCCACCGACTGGAGGCAGCCGTAGTCTTCCTCGGTCAGCCGCACCATCACCTGCGCGACGTATTCAGTGCGAGCCATAGTTACGCGAGTAACTCGCCCAACGCTGCGCGGGGGCCATAGTTACGCGGGTAACTATGGGAAAGTGGGCCAGCGGGGCCCTATTGCGAATATCCGGCCAGATATTCCCAGCCACGGCCCGCGGCCGGTAGTGCCGGTATGACGGGGCACACGGGCGACTGGGAGAGCGGCAAACGCCGCTGTGCGGGGCGCGCTGCGATTCGGGTTACGCGCCTTTTTATGCCGCCGGTGACCGCTGCCAGCGTCCGCGGTGCGGGCGTTCACCTGATCACGCGCTGCTATGACGGGACTAAGACGTGCCCGTTTTTCGCGTGGGATCTCGCGAGCGTGGGTACGCCGAAACCGCTTGCGCTCTGCGGGGCGCCCGAACACGGGTCAACGCTCTGGATTCCGCGCGATCCGGTGCGCGTGGACCCGCCCGAAACGTGCCCGTTGCGGGCGGGTTCGATTACCGTGACGGGGGTGGAGATGGCGCAAACGCGCGGCCGCAAAGGCCGCACGTCACCGGCCCCAGCGCCATAACGGCCGCCCCCGCGCGCAGTTTTCGGGGCCGTTCGCACCCGCACGCAAACAGGGGCAAGTGCCGGGGCGGGGAGGGGTCGCGCGGCAGCGCGTTCGGCGCGCATTCGGCGAGCACCAACCCCAGCATGGCCAATTCGGGCTGGTAGGCGTCTTCGGTCGCCTGTGACCGGGTGGTGGATGCGAAGCCGTGCGGACCCGGTGTTACTTCGAGGCCGAGTTCTTGGGCGAGTCTTGCGAACCGCGCGTTGTGATATCGCCCGTCGCGGCTGGCATCTTCAATCTTACGCGCCCACGCGAGCGCGTGGGTGGCCTCGTGCAAGATCGCATCGAGTACTGCGCCCGAGCCAGCGCTCCAAAGCTGAAAACCTTCGTCCGCGAAAAGGAGGAACGACGGCGCGCACCAGCGCAAGGGCGCGCTCGCGCTGCGCCCTTGAATGCCCGAAAAGATGACGGGAACGTCTGGATGGCGCTCGCGCATGCCTGACCACACTTCTTCGCAGGTGCGGACCACGGCCGGGAAGTCGAACGCCAGCACGTCCGGCGTTGCAGTGTGCATCTCGCTCACGCGAGCCGATTCGCTCGCAGGGGCGATCCGAGCCCGCGCTGGGCGCCGTCGTAGGCGTCAGCCAATTCGCGTAGGTCGCGCGCCCGAATACTGCGGCGGGCGGCGTTTCGCGACACCGGAATGACCGGGGGATCGGGCCATGCCAGGAGCGCATCGAACGAGGCTGCGCTGGTGAGGGAGCGGGCGAGCGTGTCGAGCCGTGCATTGGCGGGCGCGGCAAGAATCGGGGAAGCGAGCATGGAACCTCCAGGTTCGTGTGCAGAATGGTACGCCGTAATCGTAGACACTTGACGCGTACGTGTCAAGCTCGGTTATGCCCGGCGCACCGCCGCGGTGATGGCGGCCCGCATTCCGGCTGACGTGCTGTTCAACCCCGCGACGCGTGCGGCCAGGCCCAATCGAGCATACAGTTCGGCCGAGATCACCACGGTCGCGTGCCACTCGCCCTTCGGGCAGGGCAGGCGTTCACCGGGTACGCCATCAATGAGGGCCAGGTCGCACCATGCGATGATCGCTTCTCGCATCCATCGGGATGTCGCGCCCCGTTCGCTCCCGCACGTTAACCGTACTTCTTCGCGCGATTGGTTGGACAACCAGGTGTTTGCAGTCACGGAGGCTTTTCCGGGCTTTTTTCGATTTTCGACGTTACCATGGTAACCCATTTGAGCCGCTAACTTGCAAAAGGGCGACCCGCCGGGGTACACCGGCGGGCATGACTGCATGGCCGCGAGCCTGGGTAGCGTCGTGAGCGGTGACCCGTCCGCCGATTTGTTCGACCGGGCGCCACCGGGCGAAACGGTCGTTCCACCCGGCGCACCTGCGCCCTTTGCCGCCCCGCCTTTTGGAGCGCCCGCGCCGAGGACCGTGGACGCGTTCCGAGCGATCGGCACGCAGATCCCGACCCCGGACGCGTCGGCCGTGCATCGCGTAGATGCGCCTCCCGCGTGGGATTTTGCCACGGTGCCCGACGTTCGCAGCGTCATGGTGTACGCGATTGTGGCGCAAAATGGCACCACCGTGGCCGTGGGCAACATTCACCCGGGTGCCACCTGGGCCGAAGTGTACCGGACGTTCTACTCGACAATGCCGAAGCCCGGCGAGGCCCCGCGCGAGTACGAGGCGGTGCCCGTCAACTCGCAGCGCCGCGAGCAGCACCAGATGAAAAAGGCGTTCACGGTGACGAGCGACGTCCCCGAACTCGTCAGGATGCACGCCGAGCACGGCGCGAAGGCCCCCGGCGCGCCCGCTGCGCACCCGGACGCGAGCATGATGGCGCTGTTGCGCGAGTCGATGGCTCAGACCGAGCGCCTAGCGCGGGAATTGCTCGCAGAGGCGCGCTCGCATGGGACCGAGCGCGTTGCATTCGCAGAATCGACCGGGCGAGAAGTTTCGTCTGCGTATGTTGGGATTCTGGAGGAAGAACGCAAGAGCGCCAGCAAGCGGGAGGATGCGACGACGACCACGGCCACGCGGCTCGTGGACACCGGGCGAGACTGGTTGCAGGCTGAGCGAGATCGCAACGATGCGCGCGCCCGGGAGGAAAAAATCGCGCGCGAAGCGGAAACGACGAAGGAACTTGCGCGTATCGAAGCTGCCAAAGCCGTGGATCTGGCGCGCATCAAGGAGGAGCGTGAAGCGCGCGAGGCGCGCCTCGATCGCGAGGAAAGGGCGGCAGCCGCCGAGCGAAAGGATCGCGCCGACCGGCAGGAACGCGAGGACCGGGCGCGCGCGGAAGCGGCTGAACGCGAAGAAAATCGGCGCACTTCGCACGCGCTTGCCATGGAGACAATTCGGGTAGACAGCCTTAAAGTGCAGATGGATTCGCTTGCGGACCAGCGGGATCGCAACCGGGAACACCTCACCACGTTGGCGGGCCTGTTGCGCGAGCGCGCGTCCGGCGCCGATCCGCTCACACTTGTGCAGGGGATCGCGGCCAAGTTCGGCATCGACATCCCGTCCGCGTGGACGTGGGCAAAGGAGAACCTGCCGGCAATCTTCGGCGGTGGCGGGCAAACCGTTGGCGTTGCCCTGGTGGAAACGCTGCGCGACGGCATACGCGGCATGGTCGAGGTGGCCAAGGAAAACGCCCGCGCCCAACGCCACGCGGGCAGTTTCGAGGATTTGGACGGGGAGCAACCGGATGATGAGCCCGCCGATGAGCCAGCACGCCCCCGCGAAATTGCGCAGGTGCAGCGGGATCGGGCATTGCCCGGGGGTAGTCCGCCGGCCGCCGCGCCCGCTCCGCCCCCGCCAGCCGCCGCCGCGACCAACGCGTGGGGGGGCGCAATTGCGCCACCACCGGCGCCGCCGGTGGCGGCGACCACGCCCAGCTCTGCCTGGGGTGCCGCCGCGCCGCAGGGTGCCGTTCAAGCGCCACAACCCGGCGTTCAAGCGCCCGCAGCCCCAGCGCCCGCGCCCGCCATTGTGCCGGCGCCGGCGCCGGCGCCAGCCGCTCCCCCGCCTGCTGCGGCCGCGCCGGCCCCCGCATCCCGCGGCCAACTGACGCTTTCGTTCGCCGACCAACGCGCGGCCGCCGACGCCATCGAGGACCTGGTCGATCAGCTCGAATCCGCGCCCGAAAGCGCGTGGATGGGCGCGATCATGCGGGCGATGTCCGAAACGCCCGCTTTGCGGCCCTACGTGAGCTACCACACGCTCGAAGGCGTGTTGCGCAACACCGCCATGGACGATGCGCGCGTGGCCGAGATCGTGCGCACCGTCGAACGCAGCGGCATGGTGGCCGCTCAGTACTTGTGGCTTGATTCCCGAGGTGCCCATGTCTAACGCCGCTCCATCGCCCGTTTCTGACACGTCTGAGAGCGTACGCGTGGAGGTCACGGTGCATTACCCGCGGGGTACGACCGTCCCGCCGGTCGTCGTCACCGTAGGCGGCCATCCCTTAGCCCCGCGCGCGTCAGAACCTCCCTCCACACCGTCCACGTTTGGCGGTCTTGGATCGCGCGATCATGCTGAGCCGCCCCCGTTCCCGCTCCCTGCCGACGTGGCGTGGCAGGCGAGCCCGCAGGCGCGCGCGCGGTATTTCCCGCAGGCCGTGGACGAAGGCCAACACGACATTTGGAAGCGCGAGATAGCGCTCGTCATCTGGCGCTTTCTCGCGGGCCCTGACGTCATGGTGGCGCGCGGGTGGTGCGATCTGGACGGCGCGGCCCCGCAGGCATCGCAGCCGCTATTCCCGCTGCATACTGACGTGGTGAGCGCGGCCCGTCGCTTGGGGCTTGGCCGTTTGGTGCACGCGGCGCTGGGTTTTGCCGCAGGCGACCGCGGCACGGCCCCGACTGCGGCCGAGGCGCCCGCGGGCGGTGGCTTCCGGTTGCTTGGGGGTGCGACGTTTCTCGGCGTGACCGTTCCCCGCGTCGAGCACGGCTTGGACGCGGCGAAAATCGCCCGCGGCATCGTGGAGCAGCACAATTCGGCGTGCGCGCTTTCCGCGGTCGCGTACAGCGAGCGGTACGACGAGGCGTTGGCGAACTGGCGCGGACCCGGCGACTACCCGGGCGCGAAACCCGCTGAGATCGCGGGCCTCTACGCACTGGGCCCCGAAGGGGTGGACCCGGTAGATAGGCCCGACCTGGCGAATTGCCCCCCGCTGCTCCCGCTGCGGCTGGAATTCGATGCGGCCGCAACGGGCGCGCCCGAGCCCCGGCGCACGCCGGCTACGGGTGCGGCTATCCCTGTGATTGCGGCGAGTGAACCTGCGCCATCAACCGCACACGTGCCCGCCACGCCCGCTACGGGTGCGGCCATTCCCGCAGCGCCCGCTGTTGACCTTCCCCCGCCTTCGACCCCGCTCTCCAAGGATTAGCCATGCGCCGTATCGTTGTCCGTTGCCCGCTCACGGGCGCTACTCACCGCGTGGACCAGGGCGTCTTTGACGGTCGCCCCGAAATCGTGGAAGACACCCAAGAACTCGGTTTTGTGGCGGACGAGCTACCCGGCGGCTGGGCGAACCTGTTGTTCTACGTGCGCGTGCCGAACCCGGAAGCGGGCGAAATCCGCCTGCTGCGCGAGCAAGCGGCCGCTGGCATTGACGAGCAAGTCGAGCAACAGCGCGAGCAGGCCATTGCTGCCGGCGCTACGCCCGATCCCGCGATCTTCGAGCGGGCGCGCAACACCATGCTCGGCGAGCTGGACGAGCAATACCCGGTGCCGCAGGACACCGTGTGCATGCGCTACACGCTATTCGACATGAGCCCCAACGCGGTGCCGGCGCTGATTGCGGCTTTTGAGCAAGCGGGGATTCGCTTTGTGTCCCCGCAAGCGGCGTATGGCCAGGCGCCCCCGGCCCCGCCCGTGCCGCCCGCGGCCGTGCCCCAACCGGCGACCGCTGCTCCCGCCCCGGTCGCGCCCGCCGCGCCCGCGGCCCCGGCTGAGCCCACCGTGGCGCGCACCCCGTCTACGGGCGCGGTGATTCCCGAAGTCGTCCCCGCCGCGCCCGTGGTTGTCCCCGCCGAACCCGCCCGCACCCCGGCCACGGGTGCGGCGATTCCCGAGGTTGCCCCGGCGGCGCCCGCCCCGGCTGAACCGGCCCGCACGCCAGCGACGGGGGCCGCAATTCCCGAGATCGTGCCCGAACAAGTCGCGACCGCGCCCGCCACGGGTCGTAAGGCGGCCAGGTGAGCGACGGCGGCGAGCAACCAGCCGCGGCCCCGCTCCCGGTCGAATCGAGCCAGATCACCCGGCTTCGCCCCGAAGAATTGTTGCTCGCGTCTCAGGTGCGCGTGGACCCGGAAACGCTGATCGCGCTGACCCTGCAAGTGCAACCGGACGCGCGGCCCGGTCGTGGCATGATCGAGCTAGTGAGTTTGCCGGGGCAAGGGCACGCGTTCGTGCTCCCGTTTATCGCGCTTCTGCCCGAAAGCCTTTGCAAGTACAGCCGCATTTCTGACGCGCAGGGTGCGCCATTGCGCGGCCCGACCGAGGGCATGCTGCCGGCCATCACCGGCCGGCTGGTCCTGCCCAAGAAAAACCTCACGCCCGCGGGGTGGGCGGCGGTCGAACGCTCGGAACTACTCGATCAGCTCAACCAGCTCGCGGGCTGGGCGCTCGACAACTGGTCGGTGGAGCAGGGGGCGGCCGATCTTGATTATGCGCCCGAAGTGCAGGTGCAGCGTTGGACGCGCGAATCCGGCGTTCGTGGCAGCGTACCCGCCTGTATCGTGACCGCGGACGCGGCGCGCGCCATGGCGATTGTGCTTTCGCCCGCGGGCGCGTTTGTGGCCGCGCGCACATTCGTTGTCGGGGTGAGCGACGAGCGAAAGACGGCGCGCGCGTGGGCCACCGATGTCGCGACGGCGTACTTGACGCGCGCACAAGCAAACGCGGAGGAAAAAGCGGCCGCGCTACTCAAACCGCCCACGGCGACATGAGGCCCCCGTATCGGTGGGGGGCCGACCCGCACGAACTGCGGCGGCTGGCGCGCACGGTCGTACGAAAGGCCGTTCATTTTTCCTTGACCGACGTCGATGATTTCGAGCGCGGTGTGGGGTTCAAGCCCACGGACGCGTGGGCCGAACGCACGGGCCCGTGGAACGTGGGTTTACTCTGCATTTCTACGGAACCCGAATTCTGGCTTCTGGCCGTGGTTGCGATGGATGATCGCGCGCGTTGGGAGCACCTTCCCCCGTTCCTGACGGTCATGCGGGTGCCCCCTGGCACGCCGCCCCTGGTTCGCGCGGAGGACACGCCCCCGGGCCAGCCATTGTACTGGTTCTGGCGCCCGGGCCGCGGCGATGCGACGTCGCGACATGCGCCCGCGAAAGCAGGCTTGCCCGCTCCCGATGAACATGCGGCCGGCATGCGCTACCTGATCGAGCGCGAGCACGCGGCCATTCGCGCTGCGGCGGCCCGGCGCGCCGACGCCGAACGCGCTGCCGAAGCGCTCGCGGATCGCGACGTGGCCGAAGCACAAGCGGAATTCGAGGCCGGGCGCGCGTCGTTCAGCGTGGTGTTCAACCCGTTGGCCGACGCCGACGGGTGGACCGCGCAATCGCTCGTTGCGTCGTCGCGATTGCCCGCGGGCGCGGTCATTGAGCAGCCCGCGGAATCCGATTTCGAGGACGATTTCGGGGACGAGGACGACCTCCGCGTGCTGGACGAAGACGCGGGCGCGCACCAGCGGGGCCGTTCGTCCGACTGGTGGGCGCACCCCGTCGCAACCGAATCGCCCGCGGCCGACCCGCTCGAAGACGGCGCGGACGCTGGCCCGCCCCCCGCGCCAAAACCCGCGCGTCGCGTGGTCGTGCCCCGCATCGGCGGCAACATGAGCCTGCTTGTGTTGTCCTCGTTCATCGCTGCGGTGGACCCGGACCGCGAGCGCGGTTGACCGCAGGCGCGTGTGCCGCTACGGTGAACGGGTGAACCCCTCCCTCGGGAACCTTCGCCCGCGCCCCCGGGCCCCCTTGCGCCCGCATATGCGCACCGGGGCTCGCCCGGGCATGCCGCCCGTTCCGCTGTCGCCCGCCATCCGCGCGCACCTGGGCCCGTCCCCGTTTGGGGAAAGTGGGCAATTCCGCGGCCGCGTCCACGAGATCAAGGGGTGGAAGCACTGGCCGATTGCGCGCCAGATCGGGTTTATCCGCACGTTTATCGGGGACAGTAGCAAAGACCCCAACTTGGTCGACCTCGCCGTAAAGATCCTGCGGCAAGCAGGGGTCACGCAGCGCTCGTACGCCAAGCAGTGGGCCGCGCTGCTCGTGTGGGTGCGCCAGCACGTCTACTACGTCAATGAAAGGGATGAGCGCCTTCAATCCCCGCAATTTACCATCGCGCGCGGGTTCGGCGACTGCGACGACATGATCATCCTGTTGTGTGCGCTCGGGGATTCGATTCGCCTGCCCTGGCGGCTCGTCATCTCCGGCTACACTGCGTCCGGGCAAAAGCGCCGCTGGATCGAGGGGCAAGGCCCCGTGCCCGCTGGCGTCAAGTGGAGCCACATTTACGGAATGGGCGGGTGGCCGCCGTTCAAGCCGTCGCAGTGGCGATTCATGGAACCGACCTTAGACGTGCCCTTCGGTTGGGACGTGATGTCGGGCGACCGCGAAGCCGCGAGCGGCCGTGCGCGCCCGGGTACGCGCCTACCGGAAATGGGCGGTCTGGGTAGTCTTGGGAATCTTGGCGGCCCGCCGCCCGACATTGCCCGCGCTGGCGTCGCGTTTTGGGCGCGGGTGCGCGCGCAAAATCCGTCCGGGGTCGAGTGGGTGGGATTCGACCGCGGCCGCTGGCTGGTTCACCAGGGCGGGTGCGTGCAAACGCCCCTGCAATTCCCGACCACGTGGGCCGGGCGCCCCGTGGTTCGCGTGCCGGGGGGCATTGCGCCGGTTCGCCCGCCCGGGTGGAGCTGGGGCCGCTCGGGCTCGTTTGGAGCTGCAACCGCGGTTCCAGCGCCGAAGCCGGCGGCAGTGGTCGTGCCGGCGGGCGACGAGAACTGGCCAACAGCCTTTCGTTTTGTGGTGAAGCTCCCGTGGAAAGAAATCGTCGTGGCAACCATTCCGACCGTGTTGTCGGCGTGGGCGATTGGGCGATTAATGGGCGCGCGCGCCGCTGAAAAAGGGGGGGGCCGTGGCTGCGTTCGTCGAGCTGCCTGATTTTGTGAGCGACGCGCGGGTCGAGTGGACCCACAAGCGTGCGGCCCACATGCAAGCTGCGCATTCCGGGGGCGCCGGCCGGCGGTACTCGGAAGCCTGGCGCCAGCGCGGCGTGCGTTTGGCGCGCGCCCGCGACGCCAAGGTGCTCAAATTTTTGGAATTGTCCGCCGAACGGCTCTGGAAGCTGCAAGCGCCGCAGGTGTCGCGCTTTCGCCAAGAAGGCTTCGAGGCACACGCGCAGCAGAGCGGCGAGTTTACCGAGTTCTCGTCTTGGAAAAATGCGCTCTTGCTCGCGGACACCGCACCCGGTGACGGCTGCGATCCCGAGGTATTCGGCTGGATTTATGGTGCCGTCGCTGAGGCGGTCCACGGCACCCTGTAATGGAACGGGTGTTGCCCGTCGTGCGGGGGCTGGTCGCGTTGGCGGGTCGCGCGTTCCCGGGCTTTGACGCGGTGATCGAATTTGACGAGCGCGTGGGGATCTGTGCGCCCGGCGCGCCGTCGCCCTGTCGCCAATTTGGCGCGTGCGCGCCTGGCCCGCGCATCCCGACCATTTACTTGTCGCCGCGGTTGGAACGCGAGCCCGTCGGGCGGATTGCGGGCGTTTCTGCCCACGAGGTAGGGCACGCGCTCTTGTTGTGGTCGGGCGTCCACACCCATACCGAGCGGGAAGCGGACCTCGCCGCCGAGCACGCGCTGGGGCTCCAGATCGCCTACGATGCGGGCGACGTGCAGACCACGGGCCCGGGCGCGCGCCCGCGACCGTCGCGGCTGGGTTGATGGCGCGCGCGTAGTCGGCTATCCTGCGCTCGTCCGCGGGTAAACGGGCATGGAGCGTGCCCATGTTCGGCGCTACAACTTCCGACCCCATCGGTAAGATCCGCGGTGCAATCGCCGACCTTTACGCGCAAGCGCAGGTGGCGGAACGCCAACATCGGTACGACGACGCCCGCAGCATGCGCGCGCGCGCCAAGCAGATGGAGACGAGCCTGCACGCGCGAATCGTTCGGCGCGAGGGCACGGTCGCCCACCTGCACAAACCGCCCGCGTCGCCCCCGGGCGAGCGTGCGCCGTACGATACGCGCCTTCGCGGCCGGCTCTACGCAAAGCGCCCGGTCGGCTACTTGCCGCGGTGGCAAATGCCCCCGCGACACATGCCAAAAAAGGCGCCCGGGCCCCACAATGTCATTCCGCCGCACCCGGGCTACCACCGATTGCCCTCGCCGCAGAAGCAGGGACGCTCGATCCTGACCGAGCGCGGCGTGCAAATGGAGCGGCCGTTTACCGCGAGCGAACGCGCGAACCTCCAACGGCTCGGCGACCTGATCGCGCTGTGGACCAAGCGCGCGCGCTGGGCCGAAGTCAACAAGCCATCCCGCGCCATTTTCGCTTGGTCGCAGGTGGATCGTTATCACGGTGACCGCGGGATGATCCTGCGGCGCGCCGGGCATATGCGCCTCTGGCAACGCGACGCGCAGCGCATTGCATCCGCGCGCCAAGCGGGACAATCCGGCCGTGGCGCGCGTTCGCCGGGCCGCCCCGGCGCCAACACGACCCCCGCGCCCGGTCGCGTTCCCGGGGTGTACTCGCCGCTCGAAGCGCGCCAACGCGCCGCGTACGAGCGCTGGCGCGACCCGCGCGGAGACATGGTTTTTGTGGACTACGATTCGATGCCGGCCCCGGACGTGCCGTTGCCGGGCACGGGCCCCCGATCTGTGCTGCGCAACGACCCCGAGCGCCCGACTGGCGACGAGGGCGGCGAGCAGCGCGAACGCGAGCCCGCCAGCACCGAGCTGGCGCCTCCCGCGGGCGGCGAGAGCGAAGGCGGGTTTTTGTCGAAGTGGGGCGTGTGGTTGCTCGCGGGCGCCGCTGCGGTGGCCGCGGGCTACGCCTACACCCAGATGAAGGCGAAAAAGGGCGTACGCCCGGGAATGTCCGGACCCGCCGCGGGTGCGGAGCGGCAACGAGAGGCCGCGTAAGTGGTCAATTCTCGCGTCGTCGCTGCCGCCCGGCCTGCGTGGTCGTGGTTTGACGGTCCTGCCTCAGCGCGGACGGGCGGCATGGGCATGCCCGGCGGCCGCGCGCGCGGCGATGTGAGCCTCGGCGGCCGCGGAGTCGCCGAAGACCTCAAACGGGCCGGCACCCGCTTGCGCACGTTCGCGGCGCTCGGTGGCGACTTGCACGGGTTCGGTATCAACGTCCCGACGCCCCAAACCCACGCGGGCCGCGTCGCGAACAAGGCCGTTGCACGGCTGATGTGGGCGAAGAAACCGATCAAGATTCGGTGGCACAGCCCGACCGGGCAGGAGCCTTTTGCGTGGCGCATCTACGCGGCCCCGCGGGCGCGTCAGAACGTGCTCGACGTGCTGCGCGACGTCATTGGCGAGGTTGGGCAAGGGAACGTGTCAGTGCAGGTACACCAGGACACGACCCCCGGCGTGTACCCGGATGAGGCCTGGTATGTCGAGCTACTGCCTGCGGAACTGCAAGCGCCGCAGGGCGACGTGCCGCTCCAAACGCGCGGGAATCTCGGCATGCCCGCGGCATTGTCCTGGGCCCCCAAACGGTTTTCGGATTTTGGGCCGCGTCGCTGGCGTTCTGCCGGTCGCCCGAGCGTACCCGGCTACGGCGATGCTGCGATTGAGCCCGCCCCGCCCGCCCCGCCGACTGCGGGCACCCGCACGACGGGCCCCGATCCTGCCGACACCGCCGAACGCCGGGCGATCCGGGGCATTATCCACGCGTTCCGCATGCGCGGGGAGGCTGCGGGCACCGCCCGGGCCGACCGACTGGGCGCTCGGTTTGCGGCCGGCGCGCGCGCCTGGGTGGCGCACCGCGCCGACACCGAGGAACAGCTCGCTACCGCGGTCGCGAGCGTTCGCGCGCGGCTGGTCCGCCACCGTGCGCAACACGCGGGCGGGTGCGTATCGTGCGAAAAAGACGAGATCGTGCTGGCATTCTTGGGCGAACGCCTCGAAGAACTGCGCGCCGCAAAAAGGGGCAGTCACACGCCCGGGCAGGCGGTTGCCGACCGGGCCGAAGTGCCGACGGTCGCGATCCCCCGCTGGGTGACGTACAGCATGCTCGCGATTGCCGTGCTCTCTGCCGTTACCGCGCTCGGGGGCAGAAAAGCCGCCGAACGCCAGGCGGCGTGAGTGCAATTCGCGGGCAGCCAATGGGGCGGCGCGCGCCGCCCGGCGCCGCTGGTGCGCCCGCCGGGTGCGCCTGTGCCCGTCCACCGGCCCGCGACCGCGGCAACCGCCCCGATGCCCGGGTCGCCCGTGCCCGCGGCCGCAGTACCGCCTCGCGCGCCCCCGCCGCCCGCTGGCCCGGCTGCGCCCGCCGCGACCGCGGAATCCGCTGACTACGGCGCCATCGACCCGGCACTGCTCAAGACGCTGATCGATGCCGGGATCATGACGGGAACCACGCTCGCGAGCGAGATCCCCAAGATGGCCGCTGCCGAGCAGCGCGAGAAACGGGACGCCGCGCGTCGTAAGGCGGCCAAGCGAGCCCGCAAAGACGAACGCGACGACGAGCACGATCACGGGACATCCATGGCGCGGCAAAGCGGCATTTCGTGGATGCACGTGGGGATTGGTGCGCTGGTGCTTCTCGGCGTAGTCGGGATTGGCTACGCACTCACCCGCCGGCCCGCCCCGCCGGTGCAACGCCAGGAGGCAGCAGCATGAGATCCGCCCTCGGCCTCGGCGCGCCACAACGCGCGCTCGGCGCACCGTGGTTCAGCCAATTCCGCCCCATTTCGATGGATTGGCCTCGGAAAGACACGCACGCCCGCGAGTACCCGAAGCTCGTCACGGTGCGCCCGCGCAACCCCGGATTCTTGGACCTGGACACCGACGTCGTGGAAAACACGCTCGGGGATCTTGGTCGAGACAAGCGCCGGGGCCGCGGCATTGGTTGGCCGGACGTGTCGCCCGAAAAACTCTGGCGTACGGACCCGACCAAGCGACCTATCGAGGTGTGGGGCATCATTTCGCCCGGTGGCGAAGATGCGATCCTCGCGGTCGCGAAGGGCTACCGGACCTCGTTCACCAACCGCGCGGCCGACGACCGATGCACGATTCGCGGGGGGCTCGCCATCCTGCATGCGCTCGGGCGCTCGAAGACGTCGCCAAAGGGGCTCTTGTCCCAACTGGTCCAGGGCCCTCTCCGTGACAAGGAGCTGGTGCGCGCGGCGGGTGGCGGTCGCGACATCAAGTCCGCAGCGGAGCACATTCGACGGCGCATCAATGCGCTCGGCACCCGCATCCAGCGCGCCGCCTGGGGCGCGCGTGGCCTGTATTTCCTCGAAAACCTCAAAGGGTTCAACATCGTCCGGGGCGCTGCAACGGGCGTTTCTGCGTTGTTTGGGCCCGTTGGGTTGGTGGTGTCGGGCGCGCTCGCGATCCACGGGGGCGTCATCGGCGCCAACGCGAAATTCGCAGCCGAGCGGTTCGCGCGTTGGGCGAAAGAAGGCATGAAAAGCCGCGGGGGCGAGCCGCGCGGGCAAGATCGGGCCCTGCCCGGGGGCGCACCGACGCGCCAGGGGCCCGTCGGGCCTGACCCCGATGCCATGGCACCCCCTCCCCCCCGAAAGAAAAAGAAGGGCAAAGGGCGGAAACGCGGCAAAGGCGAAGAACGCGACCACGACGATCCCGATCCCGGGAGCACGTTCGAGCCCGGGAAGGCCGGCATGCCCATTGGCTACGTCGTGGCGGGCATTGGCGGCCTAGTGCTCTTGGGCGCGTTGTTTATTGGCGCGGGCCGGCGACGCGCGCCCGAGGTGATCGAGCGCGAGGCACCGCGTGCGCGCCCGGCTGACGCGCGGGCGGTCGCGTGAATTCCCAGTTCGGCGTCCCGCTCGACATTCGCGTGCGCGCCTTAGATAGCGTGCTTGGCCCGCGGTTTCGGCCGCGTGCGCGCATGTCGTACGAGCGGGTCACCCCAACATGGCCCGGCGGTCGCTCGCAGTTCGAGATGGATCTGGTCGACCCGCGCCCGCGGCGCGTGGGCATCCCGCAAGGGGGCGTTGCACTTGGCGATCTGGGCCGGTACGGTGCTGTCGAAGCGAAACCGCTGAACAAGGCGGGAGGCTCGGACAACGCAGCATTCAAGCTCGACAAGCTGACAGACACGTCCATGACGGAGCTAACCAAGTATGCGCCCCTGGCGACGCAGATGCTCCAGCAGCTCCTCGCGGACGACCCGCGCACCGACTACCGCGTGTACCAAGCGAAGGTGAAAAATCTTAAAGAGACGATTCGGTCATTGCCGCCGTTTCTCCAGCCGCTTTTCCGCCAGCGCTTGCGGGTCGTGGAGGCGCGACTGCGCGCCGCGAAGGAACAGCGCAAGCTGCAAATCGAGGGTGAACAAGCGACGCGCACGTGGCGCTGGTTCGGTTGGGCCGGGGGCGGCACGGCCATCGTGGTCGGCATCGCCATCGGCGTCTTGGTGCTCGCGGGCGCCAGCACGACCGCTTCGCACCGGTCGTACCGGAACAATCCGTATCGGCGGGCCGCGTGAGGATCGGTCGATTCCTCTTGTGGGGCGCTGCGGGCGCCTTCGTTGGGGCCCTGAGCAAGTCGCCGGGCGCAGGGTTCGCCCTCGCGGCCACGGCCGCATTTTTGACCGACGGGCGGCCCACGGCCGGGATGGGTGACGCGAAGTCAGACGCGGTAAGTGCTGCAACTGCCGCGGTAAACGCCGCGAGTAGCTACCAGTTGCCCGCGCCCGTGCGGACCAACGCAGACGCCGTGCAGGCGCTTCGACAGATTTACCGTTCCGTCGGTGGCGAAATGCCCAAGAATGCGGGCACGGCGCGGTCGCGCGCCCGCGATGCCGCCTACACCTGGAGCGGTCGGCCGATCCTCAACATCCTCGCCACTGCGCGCGACGATGCGCGCATTCTCGGGGGCCCGCGCACTGCGGAGGTCGCTGGCCGCGTGTACGCCGAGTACGCGGCGCATGCGCGTCCAGCGGCCGCGCCTCGCCCACCCGCACGACGCCGATCCAGCGGGAGCCGGCAACCAGCGGGCGAAGACCCCATTCCCGGCGGTGCCTTGCCCGATGCGCCGAGCGGGATGGCACCCGGCTGGGCGCCGGGCTGGCTCGCGCCCCCTGGCGCGCCATCGTGGCTTGTCCCGCTCGGCATCGGCGTAGGTGCCTTGATGCTCGTGGGCGCGGCCGCTTTCGCGTTGCGGCGATAGCGTGGAAGCGCTCGTCAATCGGCCAAAGCGCCGGTATGCGCTCGGTATTGGCGTAGCCGCACTGGTTGCCGCGGGTGCCGCGTGGTGGTGGTGGAGGCGCCGGCAGAGCACCGAGATCGGGAGCTTCGAAGACGAGGGCGAAGGGGGCGGGATCGGCGCGTTCTTGCCCGCGTGGATCACGGGCGGCCGCCGCCAAGATAGCGCCTGGGACACGGGCCGCGCGTCGAAGGCGCAAATCGACCGCGCCGCCGCCCGTGTGCCGCTTTCAGACCCGCGACAGGCCGAAGATCGCTCGCTGTTCACGACGGGGGCGCGCGCAAGTGCGGGGCCCGCGTATTTCCACACCGCCTACTGGCTCGCGGTCGGGAGCCGGTTGCTCGGCGGGGATTCGGAACTTGACGCGTTGGCCCGGCGACATCAAGGCTACGGGTCGCAGTGGGCATTGGTCCCGGGTGCAAGCCTACGACCCGGGAACGTGGGCGACATTTACCGGGCCGCCCATTCGGCCCTCCAGTCGCGCGCCGGGAACAACCGCGCCGTGGCGTCCGTCGCCGCCCAAGTGCGTTTTGGGCCCGCCGACGTCGAGAGCGCGGTCACGCGCGATGCGGATACCAACCCGCTCAAAATGGCCCCTGCCCTTGTTCGTCAGAACATCTCGGACACCGTGGGAGCGGGCGTTAGCGCCGCCGAAATCGCGGCGGGCATCCTCACGGGTCGCCAACCGACGGGGATGGGCGGCTGGACCTGGTTCGGCATCAAGTGGGGGGCGCGTATCGCCATCGGTGCGCTCGTCTTGCTCGGCGTGCGCGTCTACTTCGCCCCGCAATACCACGCGGCCAAGGCAGCGTTAGCGCCGGCTGCGCGCGCTGCTGGCCAGCTCGGGCAGCGGGCTACCGCGTTCGCCGGCGACCTCCGCGACCGCGCGATCGAGCGCAATGCGCGGGCTGAACGCGAGGAATTGCGCGAGGGCCTGCGGGACGCCGGCCTGCGAAACGTGCGCGTGGTCGGGCCATGATTCGGCCGCTCTCCAACCTTTCTCCCGCGGACGCCGCCCGCGCGGAGCCGCTGCGCGCCTTGTTCGACATGCTGCACTGGGGCCGCCAGTCGGGGCACGTGTACCAAGTGGACGATCCGCTCGTGCCCGACGCGGTGCAAATGGGCGGACACGAGGCGTTGCACCTCATCACTCCCGAGGGAGAGGAAGTGCAGGTGACGTACAGCGGCCACCTGGCCGTGGAGTACGACCTCGCCGCACTCGCCCGGGGGCTCCCCGTGGCCCGCCTTTTCGATGATGATCGCGTGCAACGCTTGCTACTGGTCGGGGACCGGGTGCCTGACGCCGCGCGCCAATTCGCCGCGCGCCGGCACCAGGGGATGCAGCTCGGCGCGTTGGCAGCCCGCGTCGGCGGCCGCCAGGCGCGGTTTCCCTCCCCCGCCGTGTTGGTGGTCCCGATAGGGGAAGTGACCCACGTGGTGTACGCCACCGACAAGCTCGGCGACGGATACAGCCATTACATCCACAAGTTTTCCGAGGAATCCGGGGGCCCGCGCCCGTGGCTCGCGGTCGATGCGGTTGGCCGTTCTTGGCTCGCGGGGGGAAGCTACACCGTGCCCCCCGAGGGCATCACCGACTAGGGGTACTCGCATGAATGACGCTTCCTGGTACGCTTTCCCGCCCGCGACCTACCGTGCCCTCGCCGGTGAGGCGACGCGCCGGCCGCTTCCGACCGGTTGGGGGTACAGCGCCCTGGACGCGCACCGCGTGGCGGCCGAGGGCCCGCGCGAGTCGGTGGAAATCACGATGGGGCCGCCCGGTCGCGGCTTGCGCGTCACCCCGACTGCGCGGCCGCACGAATGGTCACACGGGCACAACGTCGAAGAAGCAATCGAACGATTTTACGGCTGGATCGCCCATCTTGCGGGCGTGCCCCAACTCTCGGTCGCCGAAGCGGCGGCGTTCATGCGCGTAGAGCACCCGTCCCGGCCGGATGTTGCGCTGGAGGTAGGCGATTTATTGCCGGACAACACGCGCGTGGTCGCGACCGATAAAGGCCGCTGGGTGCGCGTCGGGCGAACGGACAAAGGCGTGTTCGCGGTGGTCCGCGGCAGCGCCTCGACGCGCGAAAACCCGCGCGGGCAACTCGTCGCCCCGATCCGCGAAAACTGCGGGTGCGGTGGGGGCTCGCCGGATGAAGGCGCGATCCGCGCGGCGCTCGCGAACCCGCGCAGGGGCTCGAACGCATTACAGGCGTTGTACGGGGCTGTTGCGGCCGACGACCAACGGCGCGCGTGGGCTCAGCAGCCGCCCGAAACGTACCTGATGCGGGTGCGCGGCCCCGATCCTTCGGTAAAGAGCGCCCGCTACCCCCAGTGGCGTGCCATTGTGGACGGGACAAACGCCTACGAGGGCACTCACGACGCTGCGAACGACGTACTGCGCCGCGCTGGCATGCCCCCGACCAAAGCGCCGTTGTATGACGAATACGCGCGCCGCTGGTTGTTGCCGCACGAACACACCCAAGGGCTCTCTCCGTACGCCGACACGCTCTGGACCGAGTCTGACCACGCGCGCTGGCAACAAGAACACGGCGCTACTCGGTCCAATCCCGTCGGGGCCGACTGGGCGCGCCTCGAAGGCGCCGATCACGACATCCGGCTACCCGACGTGCGCGTAGAGCACGCGCACCCGGGTCACACCTACGTCCCGCAACACGGGATCGCGGCGTCGCTGGCCGTGTTGGACGAAGGCGGGCAACCGATAGGATGGATTGACACCGAAACGCTGGGCCATCCCAACGCGCGGTCGTGGATGGCGGCCCGCGACGCAAGCCGCGGCGCGCCAATGCGCGCAAACGGCGTGTATGACCCGGGCATCTTGAAAGCGGTGTTTCTCGCCGGCGGCCCGGGATCGGGCAAGAGCCACGTCGCGGCGGAATTGTTCGACTTCGGCCGCGGGCACGGCCTGCACATCAGCTCGCCGCTGGGATTGAAATCGGTCAACAGCGATCCCGCCTTCGAGCTGTACCTGCGGCAAATGGGCATCGACCCGAAAGACTTGGGCACCATGCCGCCCGAACAGTTTGCAGCGGTCACCCAGGGGCCCGACAGCCCGCGGGGTCGCGCGAAGCACGTGAAGGAAAGTCAGGTGGCCGCGTGGACCGAGGGCCGGCTCGGCCTGGTGCTCGATGGGACGGGCGAGGACTACAAAGGCATAGCGGAAAAACGCGAATACTTGGAAAGGCTTGGCTACGACACCTTCATGGTCTTCGTCAACACGTCGCTCCCGATTGCGCTCGAACGCAACGCGGCGCGCGCCCGCTCTTTGCCGGTCGATTTGGTGGAAAGCGTGTGGTCGGCAGTGCAGAACAACTTAGGCGCATTCCAGCGACTCTTTGGCGCTGGCGATATGGTGATTGTGGACAACACCACGCGGGGGCCGCGCCCGGCCGACATTCAGCGGGCCGTCAACGCGTTCCTACGCAAACCCGTGCAGAACCACATCGGCCGCGCCTGGGTGCAGGCAGAATTGCGCAAGCGCGGCGGCCAACCTGCGGCGCCGACGCGCGCCAACCACCATTTGTCCGTCGGCACCCCCGTACGGCACGCCCGGCTTGGCCATGGAACGGTCGCTCAGTCGCTCGCGGGCGATTGGTATCGCGTGTCCTTCGCGACGGGCGAGGCGCAAGTTTCGGGGGACGATCTGACCCGCCAAAATCCCGCAGGTGCGAGTCTCTGGCCGTAGGATCGCGCCTTTTTCGGGGGCGCGTCGTCTGCGCGCGCCGCAGGTTAGGCGCGCTGGATCTCTGGTGATCCATGGAACCTTTTGTCCTCGGGACTGTGATTTATCCTGTGAACACGCCCAATCTCCCGCCTGACCGGTGGACGTGGGGCAGCGATGTCGTCCGCTCGCTCCCGACCGGCACCGCGATACGCGTGGCCACCCCGGGCTGCGTTTTTGTATTCGCGGTAAAAGACCCAACGGGTCAGTGGATCGCGGGGGAGCTGGCGCGCGATGTTGAGCGCTTGCAGTGCGTGCTTCACTACTTGCCGCCCGCTGGGGCCGCGCCGGTTCTCGCGCAAGTCGAACCTTGGGCGCACCCGTCCGAAGCCGGCTTACCGGGCGGGCTCAGCCCGGACACGCTCCCGAACCGCTCCCCAGCGGAAGACGCGGTGCGCACAGCACTGGTGGACTGCGCCCGCAACGAGTGCCAACGCTTGCTTGCGACGGTAACGCCCGCCAATGCCGCCCGGGTGCTCGCTCAGGTTACGAAGGTGGCCGAGGGCTTGCGCTCTCTATTGCCCGCCTTTGGGCAGGCTGATCTGCCGGAAGAATTGGAAGGCATGGACATGCGCACCCGGCGCGCCCGGCTCATGGGGATTGACCGTGAAACCGGGGGCGTCAACGCGCTGCGCGAACTCACGGCCGAATGGCGGCGAAGCGAGCGGCCGAAACGATTGCGCGAGCTGCTTGGCTCCATCGAATTGCTCGAAAAGCGGCAGGGACTCGCCGCCGACGCGGAAGCGGACGCGGCCAAGCGCACGGCTGACGCGGCCGTGCTCGAAGGGCTGCGAAAACGCGCGGACGAGACCGCAGCCGCAATCCTCGCCGATTCGGTCGAACGCGACACCCGCACGCTCGCGCGCCAGCTCGGCGAAACGCTCACGGGCGCAAGCCCGGATGGTTTTGAGGAGGTGATGGCGGGCGAGTTCGGGCAAATACCGGGCGCGGAAGCGATGCTTGGGGCGCTCGGCCTGGGGTAGCCAGCGCACGTCCACGCGGCGTGCTACGCTCCCGACATGTTGCGCACTTGGTCGATTCCGGCTTCGTGGGGAGATTTCCGCCTGATCGCGGACCCCGAAGCGCCCGACGCGCGATCCGTGCTCACGGTGTCCGATCCCACCGCGAACGAGCGCGTGCAACTGGGCGAATTTCTCGCGGTGGCGCGGAAGCGCCGGTGGGCCACGGAGATCGCGGGAGTGGCCGAAACGGGCCAGAGTACGATCACCATCCGCGCGCCGCTCGCGAAGTGTGGGCCCTTGCTTGCGGGCGAGGTAACCAAGGATGATCGCGGCGTGCTGACGCTGGTTGCTTCCGGCACTGGCGCCGTCGTTGCGCAGGCGGACAACGAGCGCGGCGGCCCCATTGCGGCCGCAGCCGCCACCGAAGAAGCGGCCGCCAACCCCGTAGCCGACCACGCGGTCACCACGCGCCGCGGGACGGTGTGCTGCCCGCAGGCGCAGGATGGCCCGCTGCGGCTCGCGAGCCAAGTTTTACGCGCCTGGTGCACGCCCGCGCAGTGGGCAAGCTGGGTCGCGCGCGGGTTTTTGGATTGCATCGGCGGGATGTCTGGCACGCGCTACCGCATCTTTCACCGGCATCACCCGCAAGCGGTGGTGCTCGGCATGCCGACCTACGATCTGGACGCCAAAGAGGTCATTTACCGCTGGGATTACCGCGTGCCGCCCGCGGAGGAAGCCCTCGGTGCCAAGCTGCTTTTGGAATTTCGCGAGCACTGGCTGCGCAACCGATCCGGCGCGCACATGCACGACCGCGCGGGGCTGTACGTGAATCCGTTCGGATCGCAAACGCACGATGGTCGTTGGGACGCCACGCTGTTCACCATGGTCGACATGGGCGTGAACGAGGCGCACAGCCTCTTGACCCGCGGTCGCGTCGGCATGCTCGGACGTACGCTCATGCGCGTAGCCGGCGGCGAGTCATGGCAGGAGGCAACCCTCCAGGAAGTGCTTGCCGGCCAAAAACTCGACGATTTTGGCCTTTCGCTCGCTTTGCCCCCCCTCGCTTAGGAGTTCACGATGTCGCAAATTCACGGTTCTTGGTCGCCCGCCCCGGGCAACGATTCCCTTCCATTCAGCGCCACGGACGCGTCGCAGCGCCCGGTCGTGGTGGTTTTGCCATCGGCACCGCCCGCGCCCCCTGATCCACGCGTCAATGCGGGCACCTTTTCGCCGGCTCCCGGCAACACTGCGGTCCCATTCGCCGCGCAAGACGGGTCCGGTCGGTCGGTTCTGGTCGCACCGCCCGTGGTGCTCACCGCGGTGACCGATCCCCGCACCAACCAGGGCACGTTTACGCCGCTCGACGCCGATGGCGCCCCCGTGGCTGCCCGCGCGCCGGACGCGCCCGGCGGCGTGGTCGCCGGCACCTTCGCCCCCACCGAACCCGCAGCGCCCGCTGCCCCGCGCACCCCCGCCACGGGTGCGGTGATTCCGGTGGTCGTGGTCGAAGCGCCGGCTGCCCCGCGCACCCCCGCCACGGGCGCCGCCATCCCCGAAATCGTGCCCGCTCCCGCCGTGGTCGAGGGCGATCCCAACGCGGTGCATTGGCAAGAAGTGGACGAAGGGTTCACGGTCGCCGCAGCGCGCCGCGGACCGGGAAAACTCGACCGCGCCTACCTGTTGAGCGGGCGGCCGGGCGAATGGACCCTGACCGCGACCACGCGCACGGGGTTGGCGCGCGGTTCGCAGGCAGCTCCCGGCATCGTTGGCGACGCGGATCACGCCCGCGCGTGGGCGGGTGGCGTCATCGAGAGCGGCTGGACCGGGGACGACGGCGAATAGCGCTGGAGGCCGAGCGCGGAAGGGAGAGCGGCGCGTGACCGGATGGCGCGCCCCGGCGGCGCGCGCGTTCCGTGCATCGGCATCGCTCGTCAGCAGGGCCGCCGCAGGATATTCGGCCAGATATTCCAAGGTGCGCGTTGGCCGAGCAAAAACCGAGGGTAGCCGCGTGTGAGCTGTGTTCACTTCCCGCCGTACAGACGGGTGGAGCGGGTAAGCCGCGTCGCTACTGTGACGCCTGCACCGAAATCGGCCGCGCGCTCAACATTCTGGCGCGCGAACTGCCAAAGAGCCCCGGGGCCATGGTGGGCGTGCTCGAAACCCTTTCGGACGTGGAGATCCCGCGCGATGCGCTGACCGACGCCCAGGTGCGCCGCGCGCGTAGCGCGGCGTTCGTGCTCGGTTCACGCGGTCGGCGCCTCGCCCCGCACAGCTCGGGCCGCTACGGCGGGCAGCGCCCCAATCCCGAGGGCGAAATGAGCGCGGAATTGGCGGAAGCGGCTGCAACGGTCGCCGCCGGTGTCGCCGAGCGCCCGGAACTCGCGCCCGCGGTGTTCGAGCAGCTCGCCGCGGCGGCGGAACAGGCCTAGCGCGACTGCACGAAAGCGGCCCCGTATTCGACCCGCCCAAGCCGGCGGATTGATGCGAGCGCCTTTGTCTTCGAGGCACCGAGCACCGTCACGGTGCGCCCGCTCTCGCACACCCAACGCCACTGGCCGCTCGTCTTTTCCACGCGATCCCCGTCGCTGATCAGGTCGAGGATGCCACTCGGGCGCGGCGGGCGGCGAAGGTGAAGTGCGCGCGTCAACGCCGGGCTTACGAGCGCGGGTGAGTCGGGCGCCACTACGCGCCCGGCAGCGCCGAGGCCCCGCGCGCGAAGTTCGGGGCGCGTCCGGCTTCGGCATCGAGCCCGGTTTGCAGCAACAGCGCGCACAAGGCCGATAACGTGACGCCCAGCCGGGCCGCACGCACTTTCAACTCGCGTCGTGTGCGCGCGTGGACCTTGAATCGGAATTCTTCGCCCTGCGCGCGCGCCAGAGAGTCGGGCCGCCGACCGTTGTGAGCGTCAAGCTGCTCGCGCAAGAGGCCCCGGGCGAACGCGCCAGCGCCACCGGGTGGGGCTCGCCGGTCCAGCTCGGTGCGCAATGTCACGGGCAGCGTGACCCGCAGGTCAACCATCGGATCGGGGCGCAGGGGGGCAGTCACGGCCCAACAGTATGCGTCGCACCCGCAGAACGCAACAACCGGGGCGGCGGCTTTTGCCGCTGCGCGGCCTTTGCCGCTGCGCGGCGTGCCGGCGCGAGAGGTGAAAGCAGGCGTAGACGGCGGGTGGTTGCGCGGGTTCTGTTGTCGGCGACGGTTCCTCCCCGAGAGGGGAGCGCCCCTGAGATTCTCTTGGGGGACGAATCTCGTTTGCTCGTTTACCCGCGGCAAACACAGGGCCGTCACCCCCTTTTACCCGGCGGGCTTCACATGAGCAGCGCTCTCCTCGTCAACAAAGGCCGCGGCGGCGGGAAATCCCGTCGGCACAACAAGGCGGCCCCCGCGAAAGTCGTACCCCTCCGGGATCTTTTCGCGGCCGTGGGCGGCCTTAAGCACAACCCGCTCGTGACCAACCCGCTCGTGGCGAACCCGCTCGTAGCGAACCGCGGCCGTGGTCGTGGTCGCGCCCGCACCAACAGCGGCGGGATGTCGAACAAATCCCGCGCCAAGATGAGCCTGTTGGCGCAGATTCGCCCGCGCAATCGCGCTGGGCACTTCTTGCCGCTCCGCGCGAACGCTGGCAAGCGCACCCGCAACCGGCACTATCCGAATCCGCTGGTAGCGAACCGGGGCCGCGGCCGTCGCTCGTACAACAACCCGCTCGTGACCAACCGCGGCCGGCGCGGTCGTCGCTCGTACAACAACCCGCTGGTGGCCAACCGCGGACGCTCTCGCCACAACGCCGGTCGCGGCATGATGCGGCACAACCCGTTTGATTCGGCGGTCGGCCCGTTTGCACGCGCCTTGAACGCGATCCCGGTGATCGGGCCCTTCCTCGGCGCGACCGTGCTGGCGCTCGCTGGCTCGGCGTCCGGTGCCCTCGCAACCGTTCCAATCTTTTACGGCTTGAAAGCAGCCTCGAAGTACGTTCCCGAAGCGGTCAAGCCGTTCGCGTTCTCGCTCGCAGGTGCCATGCTCTCGGGCATCGTCCGCCTGGCATTCCGCAATTCGGCACTCGGCACGCAAGCCGCGGTGGCGTTGGCCGCTTCGGGCGGCGCAGTCGATGCGTACCGCAAACTCATTGGTCAATCGTCCAACTTGGGCGACGGCTACATGGACGAGTACGGCGGCGAAGGCGACTGGGGCGACGGCGACGACATGGGCGAGTACGGCGCCGAAGGTGAGATGGGCGACGACTACGGCGACGACGGCTACGGCGATGATCCCAACGTCCGACCGGGCGAATGGGCCGATGCAAGCCTGATGGACGCGCAATACAGCGATGGCGACCTTTCCGCCGAAGAAATCCAGTTCGCCGAGCTGGGCCGCCGTGCGTTCCGCAAGCGCTTCCATCGGAAGCCCAAGCGCGCCGCTGCGATGCGTCGCCGCCGCCAGCAACAGCAGGGCGAAACGGACGAGATGACGTCGGACGACGTGGAGCAATTGGAAGACGACAATTTCGCCGGCGCCAAGCACCCGAAAGCATCCGCACACGCGGGTCGCCCGGGCCGCCGCTGGGCCTGGCTGATCTACTGGGTCGGCCCCGCGCAATTCGCGCAGCTCGCCAAGCTCGACGCGAACCGTCGCCGCCGCATCATCCAGGATGCACGCCACGCGGCCATGAAAGTCGTTCAAAAAGCCCTCTCGACCGGCGTCACCGACGGTGACACCCGTGTCGAGGCCATGGAAGCCGCTGGCCTCCTGGCCGCCGCGTAGGCCGGTCCTCCCTCCTTTTCCCGTTTTTTCCTTCACCCGGGCCTTTTCGCCCAACCCCCCCAACCAGGATTGATCTCATGGACTTCGGAATCCCAGGCAGCGGTGCCGCCTCAGCCGCGAAGTACATCCCCGGACAAGGGGCGTTTGCTATCCCCAGCGGCGTGCAGCGCATCGCCGAGCAGGGGCTCTGGTCGACCTTCCGTTTCCCGATTGCGGTCGCCATCACCGGCACCCAGCCGCGGTTCTTCTCCGTGCAACTGGGCGCCGTCGGCCAGGGATACGGCGCGGCCCTCAGCTTCTCGGAAACGAATCAGCAGGTTGCGAATCAAGCACCTGGCGACGAGACCTACGAAATTTCGAGCCTCGCGGCCGAAGTGTACGGCGCAACCAGCGTCGCGCCGCTCGGTGGCGACGTCCGCCTCTTGCAGCGCTTGGGCGCATTCCGTTGGGAATTCGGCTCCGTCTACATCGACGTCGCGCCCCTCTCCATGGTCGGATCGGGCGGTGGCATCTTCGGCGCGACGGCAGATGCAGGTACTCCCGTCACTTTTGCGAACAACGGCAACGGAACGCTCTGGATGTACCAATCCGTCGTGATCTCGGTGCCTTCGACGCAACGATTTGCCATGATCCTCGTCTTCGGCACCGCCGGTCAGGGCACCCCCCTGGCGCCCGTGGCGGAAACCCAAGTGCGGCTCACCATGTTCAACCTCGCCCGCAGCGCGGTCCCCGTCGCGTAGTACGCGCGAGCCTCGCGCCGCCAGCGCGGCACCCCCAAGAGGCGGGCACCGGCGGCAAGCTGGTCCCGCCTTTCTGGCGTTTCACCCCCGGGAGTCTCAATGGCCAATCCGAACCTACCCGCACCAAACCCCCGCGACTGGGGGCATTTTGGTGAGTTCGGGGACATGCTTAGGGGCGCTGAGGGCGGCGGCGACTGGGGCGCACCCGGCGTAGATCGCCCCGCGCAGCCCGACCCCGGCCAGCCGCCGGCGGTCCCCTGGACGCGCGAAGACGCAATCGAGCAATACATCAAGTACCGGCGGGTGCCGATCTACCCGCCCTTTGCGAACCTCGCGAAAGACCCGTCTGTCATCTACATGGTTCGCCCGCGGCCCGCGTTCTTTGGCGGGGCCGGTGTTGCGGCCGCGGTGCTCCCGCAGTTCCCGATGCAGTTCTCGCAACCGACGATTGTGTACGCGCGAACGGCGACGGCGATTTTGACCGACAACAACGGGCTTCCGGTCGGTCGCCCCTGCCGCAACCAGTTCTCGTGCTTCATGCAGCGCACCAACGGCGACAGCATCGACGGCGGCACCACGCCGATCCTCGGGGATGCCATCTTTGGGAGTGGCGGCGAACCCGCGTTGTACGCAGCCAACGGCGTGTTTTTCAACAATGGCGCGAGCCTGTCTATCAACGTGACGAGCCTGATTGACAATACGCTGGTCCACATCGTGCTCTGGACCATCGAAGAATACGGCAACCCGACCGCGCCGCGCGGCCAGCCCGCGAAGAAATAGGTGGGCGACGGCGACGAGCTGTACGCCGCCTACGGCGACCGCTCCAATCCCCTTTTGGCCTACGTGTGGCCGGATGGGAGCCTGCACCCGCTCATGCCCGGGAAGCGCCCCGATCACGGGCAGGCGCGGTGGGAATCGCGCGGGCAGGCGAAGTGGTCGCTCCAAGAGGGTACGACCGGCTTTTTGTGGCGATGGAATTCCGACGTCTTGGATCTTCGTCCCGAGTACCGCGACACCGAAAGCGGGTCGAACGCGCTGGCGAGCACCCCGGTCAACCGCTCTGGCGCCTACGGCGCCGGCACGGCGATGCGCCTCATCATCTGGTCGCACAGCGGGACCAATTTCTGCGACATTGCGGGGATGTCGGCCAACTACTGGGAGGCGGTCAACGACCAACCGCCGGCCCACATGACGAATCAGGCCGTGCCCGGCGTGCTCGAATCCACGATGTTTCGGGTCAGTCGGCCGACCGATGTCTCGGACCTGTTGCTCGAAGGCGGGCAAACGGCCAACGTGGGCGGGCAGGCGTTTCGCGGCGCGACCATGCTCAACTGGTCGCCCCCTGGTGAGGGCATCCGGTTCTGGCAAGTATGGCTCGAAATCACGATAAACAAGGACACGATTGATTTCAATCCCGACGCCTTTGGGATCAATTGGCAGGCGAGTGCGTACTAGATGCCCATCGCTACCTCCCCGAATCGTGGGCGCAATCCGGCCGTAAACAGCACGTGCATCGTGCGCCCGCTGCCCACCGGGGAGGTGGTACTCGCTGCGGGCATCGCCCACATCAGTCGCGAGATCGTGTGCGGCATCGACGCTGGCGTCAACGTGCTCTTTTGGGCGTTCCAGACCGCGGGCGCCTTCAGCGTCACGGTGCGGCCAGAATTCTTGTACCAGCAGTTCGGAGCGGCCAACGTCCCTCAATGGGAGCGGATCGACGCTGACTTTTTGATCCCCGCCTTCCCGGGCAACCCAGTGCGGCGCGTCTTCCAACACCCGGCGCGCCGTTTCCGCGCCACGTTCACGGCCGACATCGCTGGTGGGGCGTCCTTCCGCTACTACTTCGCCACCTGGGCGGTGTAGGCGCGTGCGCTCGCCTGCGCGCCCGAACGCGCCCGGCGCGCATCCGCCCGCCAACCGGCGCCCGCGGCCCGTTTCGACGTCGGCACTGGGGCGTCCGCAGCGCCTTGGGGGTGCGCGGCGTTCGACGTTCTCGGGGCCGCGCCCCTCGTTTGGCGGGCTCACTCTCTCGCTCCCGCTGCCCGTCGGCACCTATCGACTGACGAGCGCCTACGGCCCGCGCGTCAACCCCGTGACGCGCAAAGAACACACCCACAACGGGCAAGATTTAGCGGCGCCCGAAGGGACACCCGTGTACGCCGCCGCCGGCGGCGTCGTCGCGAAGGTGTACCGCGATCACCCGGTCAACGGAAACGCGGTGATCCTCGGTCACGTGGATTCGCGCATCACGGGCACGGGGTACCTACACCTTTCCGAAGTCGGCGTACGAACGGGCCAGATCGTGCGCACGGGCGAGCAAATCGGGCGCGTGGGTTCGACCGGCCGCTCGACCGGGCCACACTTGCACTTTATCGTGTACGTCCATGGGAAAGCGGCAAACCCCGTGGAGTTTTTGTCTACCGCGCGCCCGCGCACCGCACCCGCGGCCGTTGCGACGTGGCGACTGTGGCCGTGGGCCCTCGCACTCGGTGCGGTGGCCCTCGGTGGCGCAGCACTGTACGCTGCCAAACGTCGTGCCCCTGCCCGCGAGCCGGCCGCCAACCTATGGAGTCCCCCGTGAACCCTAACCCCCGCCTCTCGCTCCCCGTCATCCCGAAGGAAGCGACGCATGCCGAGATCATCGCCGCCATTGGCGCCAGCATCAACGACCAGCCGATCCACGAAGAAACCGCGCGTAACTTCGTGATCCGCTGCCTGTCTGCGCTTGGGAACCAGCGCACGCCGCAGGTTTACAAGGGCATGATCGGCGGCGCGACCGTGCGCCTTTACAAGTGGACGAATTCGCCCGTCGGTGACGTGATCCTCGCGGTCGGCCCGCAGTTTATGCCCAAGTTCGTGGCCGCATCGTCGCTGACCCGGGAGGCTGGCCCGGGCGACATCTACACGCTGGCCTCGCCCGATCACAGCCGCCACGCCGAGCGCGCCGTGGGCTACTCCGGCCAGCTCGCGGCCCGACATTCGACGCAGGTGGCGGCCGAGGTCGTGGCCGCTGCCCCCAAAGCACCCGCGCCGGCCCGGGCGCCGGCCCCGACTGCCCCCGCCAGGGCCCCGAAGCCCGCGCCGGCACCACGGGCCGCCGCCCCGCGGAGCTACTCGGCCCCGCCCGCGCCCGAACCAGCGCCCGCGAGCTACGCGGCCCCGCCCGCGCCCGGTCAATCCGCGGAAGCGGCCGAGCGCGCGGAACTGAAAAGCTTCATGTCCGATTTGCTGAAATAGGAGGCGCGCATGTTTACGATGGCAGACTTCGTGGCCGTGCTCCGCGAACGGGGCGCGCCCGAGCGCGTGATTTACCTTGTCGAAAAATATCCCGGCGAGATTGAGCCCTACCTGGGCAAAATCCACGAAAAGCTAGTGGCCAAGGGCATCATCCGCGTTGCTGGGGGGCCCGCGGCACTGACCGGGGACGAGGAAAAATTGCTGCCGTATTTGCGCGAGCTGGACGACGTGCTGCGCGACGGCGGCCACGATGCGGCGATGGAGCGCCTACGCCAGTTTATGGGCGACCCCGTGGCGCGCGAATTGTTCCGCAGCGCGGCGGCGTAGCGCGTGGTCGCGCTCTCCGCGGTCGCCCACGCCCACGGGCTTCCCGCGCTTGCGGACTGGCTGCGCGGCCCGTGGCGAGGGCCCGCCGAAGATGGGCGTCACCCCAAGCGAACAGGGCACGTCGTCGGGGTCGTGCCACACCCAACCGTGCCGGGCGGACTGCAATTCACGCTGCGGGATGGCGAAGGCAATTGGGCAAGCCCGAGCGCCGAGCGGGTAGCAGAAGCGATAGCCCGCCGGGCTCCGCACTTTTTGCGGCAGGGCGACACGGTATACGCGGATACCAACGTGCTGCACGTCGCAAGCGCGTATGGCCCGGTCGAGCATGTGGGTTTCGGTGACTTTCGGTCGGATGGCCCGGAAGGCCGGGTGTATTTTGGTCGCACGGAAAGCGTCAAGATTCCCGGCCAGGTGGGCCGGGCGCACGCGCTCGACGGGCCCCCTGGTGCCGTCGAAGCGTTGGTGCGCGCCGTCGAATCGGCCCCCGTGCGCGAGAATCCCGCGCGGTCGCACTGGCCGATTTCGGCGCGCCCGCGCCGGCTTTCGTGGAACCCGGGCACGGACACCGCCCCGGATGCCGCGGGGGCTGTGCAGTGGCGCGTGGTGCCAACCGCCCGGGGTTCGGTGCTCGCGCTGGTGCCTCCAGCGGCCGCGAGCGACGAACGGCTCGAGTGGACGCCCGCGGGCTGGGCGGGCGAGGGTGCCGGCACTCCATTCCCGAACGAAGCGGCCGCAAAGGAGCACGCGCGCCGCGCGCCATCACCGGTGGAGCGGTCGGCGCCCGGGGTGCCCTTCTGGGCCCCTCCGCGCCCGGGTACAGGGCTCCGCGTCAACCGCGGGGGCGGCGCCGACGACCGCGCGCTGGTCGAGCTGGCGGCCAAGCTCGCGCCCTTTGCGGCCCGCGCCGGGTTCGCGGCGCTCGCGGCCGCCCTTCGCTCGCCGGCACCCGATCCGCTCGGCGCCGACGTGGACGCGCACGGGCAAACTGAGGCTGTGCGCCGTCGTGAAAACGTGCAAGCGCTGCGGATTTTGCGGGCGCACCAGGCCACGCGCGCCCGCGGTGGAAACATGCAGCCGCTTGCGCCGGGCGAGCGTCCGACGCTTTTGCGGTACTCGGGAATGGGCGGCATCAAGGTGGAGAACCTAAGCCCGGACGAGCGCCTACTCTTGCGCCCGGACCAGCAGGAATACCTGCGCATCCAAGACGAGCAGGTAAGCGCTCGAGTGCGCATCGCTTCCGAGCGCGGTCGCGCGGCCAAAGCGACCGAGCTACCGCAGTTCGGGCGGGTACGCGGCGCGTTCTCGGGCATGATTGCCGAATACTTCACGGCGGTGGAAGTCGCGGAAGGGATGACGCAGTGGGCCATGCGCATCTTCGAAGGCACAAACGGCGGCACGCGCCCCGAAACGATCCTCGAACCCTCGGCGGGCGTCGGTCGTTTTTTGCGGGCCTATGAACGGGCGGGTTTTGGCGGGTCGCCGCGCTGGGACGCGGTAGAGCTGGACCCCGATCTCGCGGACATGCTGCGCCTGTTGTACGCGGACCAGCCCGGCGGGCGCCGGATCGGCGACGTGCGCGTGCATAATCTGGCGTTCGAGCAATTCTATGCGGCGAATGCGGCCGCGAAATACGATCTGGTGGTGGCGAACCCGCCCTACGCGGCGCGCGGAAACACCGCGACCGCGGACCCGGCTGGGCAGGTGTGGGCGGACGCGGCGCACTATTTCATGTGGCGCACGCTCACCATGCTGCGCCCGCGCGGTGTCATGGTGCATCTGACGCCGGCCGGGGTGATCAGCGGCCCCGACGTTCAAAGCCGCGCCATCCGCGAGGCCCTGCTCCTGGACGGGCACCTCGCCAGCGCGGTCATGCCGCCATTCGAGATTTTCCCGCAAGCCTTGCTCAACCTGTGCATTACCGTGTGGATCAAGCGCCCCGAAACGCTCCCGCGCGTGCTCGATGCCGACCGCGCCATCCTGGACGGGCACTACTTCGAGCAGCCGGAAAACCGGCAGGGCATCATGGGTAAGCCGCAGGGGGGCCATTACCGGCCCGAGGCGATCAGCGGCGAGTGGTCGCTCGCGCGACTCAACGCGCAGCCCATTCGCGTGCCGCCGGCGTCGGTTGTGCTCGGCGCGTCGGCGCCCGCGATGGCGCGATCCGCCCCCGGTGACGTGACTGCGGCCCTGCACGGCCTGGCGCGGAACGAAGGGTACGCGGACGACGATCCGGCCGCGGTGGCCGAAAGCCTGGGTAGCCGCGTCATGCGTTTTCGCGCTGCAGTCGAAACCGACCCGTCCGAAGCGCGCGCCGGGCAGGCGGAATTGCAGGCGGACCTCCGTGAATTCGCGCAGTCGCTCGGCGGTCGACCGCGGGATCTGAAAGTGCCCGCGGGCAAACCTTCGGCGCGACTATTGGCGTTTTTCTCGGCGTACGACGACAAAGGGGGCCTAACTCCCGCGCTTACGGCGCTCGTGGACGTGCCGGCCGGCACGTACCAGGGCGAAAAGACGGCGCGCGCGGCGTGCCTGCACCTGGCCGCCCAGCGGGGCGAGGCGTACCTCCCCGATATTTCGCGGGTGCTGGGCCGCGCTGTGGACCCGGCCGAGCTGGTGCTCGCGCCCGACGTCTACTTCGAGCCCCTGTTGGACGACGAACGCGGCGCGCTGGTTTTCTCTCGCGCTGAGGAGTATTTTTCCGGGGATGCGTACGCGAAAGTCGACTGGTGCGAAGCGCTCGCGAACGGACGCGCGCGCCTCCCGCTGCGGCTAGAGCCCGCGCAACAATCGGCCGTGTTGGCCAAGTGCGCCGCCATGTCGCGAAAGCTCGTGGAGCTGGTAGCCCCGTTGCCGCTCGGGGAAGTGGACATCGGCATTCGGTCGTCTTGGGTTCACCTCGACCGGAAAGAAGGCGCCATGGAGTGGGAGTGTCCGGTATTGGCCGAATTCTTCCGCGAGGCGTTCAACGTGGACGTCTCGCGCGTGGCCGTGATCCACGGCATGATGATCGCAGAGGGAGCAGGCGCCCAGACAAGTGCGGTCGAAGGTGCGATAGCGTATTTCAACCGGGTCGAATCGACCTACGACGACAAGGGCAAGAAAAAGAACCGGCAAAACGGAAAGGACGCGCTCCAAGATCGGATCGCGGCCGACCGCAAGCTCGATGCGCAATACGCGGATTTTGTGCGCCGCCACCCGGACGCGGCCAAGATAGAAGACCGCTACAACCGGGCCTATCGCGGGTACATCGAACGCGTATACAGTAGCGAAGCGGTGCCGCTGTTGCGCATGCCCGCCGAGCAGCGCGCGCGCATTCGCCCCCACGCGTGGGCGGCCGTTCGCCGGGCCGCAGAACGCCGGGGCGGCATCATGGGCCTGGACGTCGGGCTCGGTAAAACAGCCAGCTTGCTCTTGACCCTTGCGCTTTTGCGCCAGCGCGGATTGGTGCGCCGTGCCGTGATCGCCGTGCCCAACAGTGTTGGCCCGAACTGGCTCGAAGAAGTGGCCATGTGGCTGCCCGATTTTCGCGCGGTGCTCGTGGGCGCGACCGTCAAGCGCGAAAAAGACGGCTCGATTAAGACGATCCCCGACAACGAGGCGCGCTTGTTGGCGAAGTTGCAGGCGTTCGCCGCGGGCCAATTCGACCTCGCCGTGGTCCAGCAATCCACCTTCGAGCGCATTCGCGTGGACGCGACGCGCGCGCGCGAAATGATGGTGCAAGACTTCGGCGTTCAACGCGAGGTAGCGCTGTCTAAGCGCAAGGATCAAGCGGCCGCGGACAAGCTGAAATCGCTGAAAGAGGAAATCGGGAAAGCAACGACCGAGAAGAAAAAGCAGGCGATGCAGGACCAAATCGACCAGTTGGAGGTGACGCCCTGGATTCGACGCTTGAACGCCCAGCTCGACGCTGCCCAGCGCAAGGGCGACAAAAAGGAAGTGAAGCGGCTTGCAAAAGCGGCCGAAACATTCGCGAAGAAACAGAGCATTACCGACCGGCAGCGCCAGACCGACCAGCAGCGTTTTGACGAGTGGGTAGACGCGCGGGTCAAGCCGCACCGCCTCGCGCTCGACGGCATCACCTGGGAAGAAATGAACGTGGACTACCTCGGGGTAGACGAAGCGCACGAGTACAAAAACCTCTATGGACCCGCGACCCGCTACGGGAAAAAACCCAAGTACATGGGCGCAATGGCCGCCGATAAGGTGGTGGGCAAGTGCTGGGATCTGTTTGTGAAGGCGGCACTGGTGCGCGCCAGCCGCGACGATACGGGTGTTCAGCTTCTCACCGCCACGCCGCTCAAAAATAGCCCGCTCGAAGCGTACAACCTGCTCTCGTATTGCACGCGATCGGCGTTCGCAGCCCGGGGCCTACTGACGCCCGAAGACTACATTGATCGGTACTGCCGGCCCGACAGCGAGCCCGTGCTCACGGTGATGGGCGGGTTTCGCGAAGACCTGGTGGTCAAGCAATTCACCTCGTTGCACGAGCTGCGGGGCATTTTCACCACGTTCGTAGACGTGAAGGTGGCGCTTCCCCCGGACGAATACGCCCGCGCCAAAGACGAGGGGCGCAACCTCGCCAACGTCGTTTCGCTCCCGCTCCCGGTCGCGCGCCCGCTGACCATCCACGTGCCGATGGATACCAACCAAGAGGCGTACTACGACGGATACCGGCGTTCAGCCTCGCGTGCAGCCGAGCAAGCGGCCGCGACGCTGTGCGAACGGTCGATGCGCAACCTGGACGCCGATCCGTCGCAGCTCCCGCGCTTGCGGCTCCCGCAGTTGGACGATTCTGCCTACCCGCAGCGCGTGCGGCAATTGCACGCCTTTGCGCTACAATTTGGCGACGCGTGGTCCCGCGCGTTCAAGGAGGGCGCGGCGCACGCGCTCGACTTGCCGGGGCTCAACGGCTTTGGCGACCTCGAAACGGTCGAGAAACAGCCCCGCGCGCAAGCCGAGATCGCCCGGTTGTACGGCGAAATGCGCACGTTCCTCGAAGACAACGAAGTGCGCGGCGCGCTGCGCATGGACGATCCCGCGCTTGGAAACTACGGCGGCAAGGCCGCGGCGCCGGCGGCGAGCGCTGCGGACGAAGACGAGGGCGAGGGGGCCGGATCTGCCCGGGTAGTCGTGGTCGGCGATCCGACCGCGGACGAGGACGAAAGCGAAGAAAGCGAAGAAGACGACTTGTTCACCGTCATGGATCGGATGGGCAAGGCGGCGCTCGATTTACGCTTGCTGGGCGAAACGGTCAGCCGCCCGCCCCCGAAATACCGCGCGGTGGCCGAGAAGGTGCGCGAGCTAAAAGGCTGCGGCCATATTGTCTTTTGCGACTACAACGTCACGCACGCATGGATTGCGGACGCGCTCGTGCAGCTCGCCGGCGTCCCGCGCGAGCGGATCGTGTCGATTACGGGCGCGCTTTCGCCCGGCGAGCGTCAGGCGCTCGCGCGCCGGCTCAACGGCCAATGGGACCGCGACCGGGGCGAGTGGATTCGCGAGCCCGACATCGACATCGTGATCGGCGGGAAAGCCATCGAGCAGGGCATGAACCTGCAAGAACGTAGCTGCGCTATCCACCATTTGACGTTTCCCTGGGAGCCCGCGACGATCCAGCAGCGCAACGGCCGCGCGGTGCGACAGGGCAACCGGCTCGGCGAGGTATTCGTCTTTTACTACGCCGCCGCCCGCAGTTTTGACGGCTACCGGTTGTCGCTCATCACCGGGAAAAGGAGCTGGCAGCGCACGTTGTTGGAAAGCGCGAACCGCAGCACGAACAATCCAGGCGCCGAGCTGACGGGCCCGTGCGCCATGCTTCGCCAGCTCTCGTCAGACGAAGCGCTGGCCGAGGAGTACTGCAAGTGCCTCGAAAACGCGGCCGCAAAGAAGGCGGAAGCGGTGCGGCGAGAACGCGCCGCGGAAGACTTCGCCGCGTTCGTCGCCGCCACCACCTCCGCGAAACGAGACGGGCCAAAGCAGGCTTACTACGCAGAGCAGGCGGCCGCACTGCGGGCGAAACTCTCCGCGTTCGATGATGCCGTTTTCGCGCGTAAAGACCTGCTCGACGTCGCTGAGCGCATCCCGCTCTGGTGGGATCTCGCTACGGGTGTGCCGTGGATCGAAGGTTTGCCCGTGTGTGTTGCGAACAAGTCGCTGATGGTCGAACGCGTGGTTCCCCACAAGGCTGAATTGGTCGTGCGCGAGCTGGGCCGCTGGTTCACCACCACCTGGTCGTTCGGCGATGCAAGCACGCGCGGGGAAAATGCGAGCGCAACGTGCGATTTTGACGAAGCGACGGATCGCACGCGCCTCGCGGCTAGCTACGATTTGAGCGTCAGGACGATCCGGCTTGTCTCGCCCACGATGTGGGCCAAGCACGAAGAAGAAGGATTGGCAGCGCTCAATCGCCAGTATGCGACGCTCCCGTGGATGGACCCGGATGGCACGCTCGCGCTTCGCAAACCGAGCGATCGAGCGCCCGCCTGGCGCCTGCTGTTGCCCTGGACGCGCGAGGACGCAGACGCGTATTTGGGCGCGGTGCGGGCGCTGCCCAAGCACCAACGCGTGGGCAGCCGCGAGCTATACAGCAATACGTATACGCACTATTTCGGCCGCGTTTACCCGGCCGAATTGCGGGACGAAGTGTAGCCGTGCGCCCGGCCCCGGCCCCGGAACCGCCCCGCCCCGGCCAGCGCGTTTGGGTGTCGGGCTCGCTCGATGTCGCCAGCGTGCCCCGCGAGCGCGTGGTGGCCGAGCTGGTGCGGCTGGGCGACTGGGGCGCGAGCATTCGCGTGGCCCTGTGGAACGAGCGGCATTCGCTCGTGTACTACGAAGAATGGACCATCGCGAAGGGGCGCGTCCACGCGTTGTCGGACACGGCCCGCGTGCGGCTGGCGAAGCTCCGGGGGGGCGATGACGTGGGCCCGGAAGTGGCCGAGCGCGTAGGCCCTCGCCGGCGGCGCCGGCACCGGGCGCGCACGCCCAGTTGACGGCCAAGACAGCGGGCGGCAAACGTGCGCTTTGGAATATCTGGCCGGATATTGTGCCGCAGTTGGCCCGCGACCGGGCGGGCGCCTACTTCGGCGAGGCTTTCGTCGCGCGCCGGTTGGCCCGCGCCGCGGGGGCTTTGACGCCGTTGCGTGGGCGCTCGGGCGCCGCCGGCTGCGCTTCCCATTCCTCGCGGATTGTTCGGCCGTCGGTGTGCGACAGCGCGATCAGCGTGGGCCGCCCGTTTGGGCCGAGTAGTAGGCTCGTGAGCGTCCACCCCGCCAGATCGCCGCGATCTTGCAGGTTCGGCGCGGGTGTATCGGCCATGCGCTAGCGCCCGCGGCGCCCGCGCGATTGCCGGGGTGTTGCGTCCCGCGCGGGTAGCCGGCGCGGGCCCCCGTACGCCTCGGCGCCTTCCCATTCGTATTCGGGTTCGGGTTCGTCGCGTGGTCGCTCTGGATCGTCGTCCTCGTCGTATCGGGCGGCTTGCGCCTCCCGGTCATACTCTGGGTTTTCCGGGTCGTAATCCTCGTTTGCAGCGAGCGCTGGCACGCCGTGCTTCTGAATGTGGGCGAGCGCTCGGTCGCGCGTGCCGAACCATTTGGTCGTGCCGGCGATGTAGAATCGGCCGTTTCTTTCCTCGATCATGGGCCTGCCTCCTGTGGCCAACGCGTATCGCGGGCGCGCACGCTAAGGTGTCCCCGTATGCGTCCCTCGCCATCCTGCCCCGGGTCGACCTCGTGAGGCGCGCGCCCGAGCTGGCGGCGTGGCTCGGCCGCGCGCGGTTGGCGCGTTGGCTCCACGAGCAACGCGCCAGCACGGCCGCAATCTTCGAGGCGCCCCCGCCGGCGGCCGCGTATCGTCGCGAATCTGCCTGCTTAGACGCCCCGCCCGCGTGCGCGCCGGCACGGTACGCCCTCGTGCGCCAGTGAGTGCGGCTGCTAACCTTGCGGCCGCTGCCTCGCGCGCACGATTACCCGCGTTAGCGGCCGCACTCACGGCACGGCGCGACGATGTAGAAGCGCTATTGGATTGGCCGCCGACCCCGAAGCGCGGGGGCGAGTACTCAGGGCCAGAGCGGCGCGCGATCTTCGCGGCGCTCGCCCAATTGCAATCCATTGGGCAGGTGCTCACCGACGCGCGGCGGTGGCACCAGACCGTGGGCACGTACGTGGATTTAGGCTGGCTTTTGGACGAATGGGACGAAGCGCGATCCCCCTCGCCCCTGATTCGGGCGCAGTCGCTCCCGGGCGACCTCTCCGCGCGGCTCGCAGCCGATTGGCCGAAGGGAGCGAAACGCGGTCGCGACTGGCTTTCGCGTTGGACGGTCGAGCACGTGGATGGCGCAGTGCGAACGCTTCGCGCCCGGATGGCGATCCTTGCGCAGCCGCGGCTCTACGACCGCGCGACACCGCCCGAATGGGTGCTTGCCCAATCCGCGCCGCTGGGCGACGCGGTAGGCGCGCGGTTACTGGCTCGCTTCCATGATCTACCGCTCGGTGTGGGTTCTGTGCCGAGCGTGTCTGAGGTTCGGTCGGGGAAGTCTTCGATTGCGCAGGCGCGCCGCGCTAATTCGCACCGCGAGGCGACCGAGCGGGCGTCGCATGGGGTGGCGATGGAAGACAAGCGAGCGTGGGCCGCAATCGGGGCGGCCGTTTCGCGATTGCCGGCGCCGGCGACTGCGCCCGCGCTGGCCCGCGCGCTGCCCCCGGGGTGGACCGTTGGCGTCCGTTCCCCGCGCCCGGGTCAATGGGTCGCGACGGTCGGCATTGGCGCGCGCGAGTACCGGGGCGTGGACGTGGCGAGCGAATGGGATGCGGTGCCCGCGCTCGCGCGCCTGGCCGATGCAATCCAGATGGTCCCCGTGAGCGCGGTGGCGATCTGGCGGGCACACGTCGCAGGCGCGCGCCAGTCGCTTTCCGCCGGCGCCGAGCGGTCGAACCCGCTCACGACACCCGCAGGCGTGAGTACGCTGGCATCCGCGGCGCGCGCGGCGGGTTTTGAGGGTTTGGCGGGTTGGTTCGAGGCGCACGCGCCCGACGTCGGCGCACTGGTCACCGGGCGCGTTGAATGGGCAGCCCCGCATGCCACCGGGTGGCGAACCCAAGCGCGGGCAACGGGCACGCAGACCCGCGCGGATCTCGGTTGGGCGGAACCCGAAGATATTGTGCAGCTTCGCGCCCGCACACAAGCCCGCGGCGCGCCCGCGCCCGGATTCGAGCATTGGCACGACCGCGGCGCCCGGCGCGCAATTGGGCGTTGGGACGGCACTACCGGCGCTCTTTCCCCGCCGGAATGGCGGGAAATGGTCGGCAAAATTGCAGCCGGGGGCGTGCGCGAGCCCGTCACCGTGACCCGCACCCATGCGGGCGAATTGCTCGTTGACGGCATCGAGCGCGCGTACGCGGCCCTGGACGCGCAGCAAACGAGTGTTCCAACTCGGTTCATGTACGAGGACGGGAGCGAGCGGTGGGGGCTCATCGCCGTGCCGGGGTCGGGCAGTTTCGAGCCCTTTCCGCCGGGCCGCCGAATCGCGTACGCCGCCGAAAGCGGCGGGCCCAACAGCGAAGGGCGCGCGGGGACGGTCACGCGCCGAGTATTCGCTGGCGGGTTTCTGCCGGAAGATGCGATAGGAATCAGGCTCGATGCTGGGGATAGCCTGATCGCGCACCCGCGAGAGCTGGCGCTGCGGAACGAAGCACCGGCGCGGCTTCGCCCGAATCCCGCGCCCGCGGCCCGCCTCGCGGCGTATGCCCGGTCGATTGGATTGGTGGATCTGGCTCGCTTTTTGGCGAACGCGCCCGCGCTGGCGTCGATACGCGCAAACCCAAGCGAGCGCGTGCGTGTGGGTTGGGCGGCGAACAAACTGGGTATTCGCGCATGCACCGCTGGCGCTCGCGTCGTCGCGCGGCCCCGCACCGCGCTGCTCGAAGGCGCTGGCCCGGCCGGTGACGTGATCGAGGGCGTGCTCGCGTCGGCCGACGGGCCCGTTCCGCCCGCGCTGGGCCGGTGGGTTGCGCGCGACGGCGTGCCGGGCGAGTGGCTCGCGGTCGAGGATAGCGGTTCCCCCGGTCGCTATTTCGTGGTCGGGCACCCCTCGATCGCGGAGCGCGCGGCGCTCGGTGCGGCACCCATCCGATTCAACCGAGCGGTATCCGGCGAGGTTGCCGGCGAGGGCCTGTACGACGCTGAGGGCCGGCGCTACACGGTCGTGTATCAGGTGGTCGAAGCCGCCTTAGACGGGTCTACGCTTGCGACAAGCCATCAACCGTCCGACCTCTCGCAGTGGACGCCCGGATACCCGCGCGAGTTCCAGACGCGCGACCTGGGTACGCCCGAAGAAACGGCGAAAATCCGCACGATTGCGCGCGGGCTCGACCCCGAGCGCCTCATCGGGCGCAATCTGGACGCGACGCTTGGCCCACCGGTTGCCTGGGAAGGCGCCGATGGTCGGTTGTACGTGCTGGGCGGCAACGGTCGCGCGCTGGCCATCTTGACAGCCGCGGACCCGGTGTATGCGGCCTATGAGCGCGCTGGCCGGCGCGCCTGGTCGTGCTGGCCGCGAGAACCGGCCCGGCCCGGGTACCGATGGGTGCTGGTTCGCGTGGTGGAATCGGCCACGCGCGCGGACGCGGCCCAGCTCGCCGCCGCCTCGCAGGCGAGCACGTCGGCCGAAGAAGGGCGGTTGGGCAAAGCGCTCGGCCTGGTGCGATCTCTGCGGCTCGATCTCTCGCGTCTACCGCCCGTGCGCTGGTTGGAGTCCATCACTGCCGCGAACGCGACCGAGTTTGCGCGCGAAAACGCCGCATTTACGGAAAGCGTGCTCTCCGGGCTCGATCCAGCGAAGCGCGCCTCGTACCTCACCGATGCGGATCGACTCGGCCCGCTACTCGAATCCGTGCTTCTAGGGTTCCTGCCCGCGGAATTGCAGCGCGCGGGCCTTCTGCACGATCCGAAGCTCGAAGATGCGCTACTCGGCGCGCTCCCGGGCATGGTCACCGTGCGCGGCGCCGTCGAGAGTGGCGAAGTGTACCCGGCGTTTGACCTCCTTACTGCTCTCCCGCGCGCCATCGGCGTCTTCGAGCATCTACGCGCCAAGCGCTTGTCTTTCCGCTCGTTCGAGGCTGAGCTGGACGCGGAGCTGCGCACCGAGCGGATCGGCGACGTCGAGCGCCTTTCCGACACGCCCGATTTATCGCTCGCGCTCGCGGCCGCGCTCTACAACGCGGCCCGCCGCGGCGGCCCCGCCGTCGTGATGTCTGGCTTTATCGCTGCATATTACGAGGAGGCGGCGCGCTACAATCCGCGGCAAGCGGGCCTCTGGGCAAGGAGCCATCCAGACCCAGCACAGGTACTCGTGGGGGTCGTCGGCACCTTTCGACTGCCTGAGCGCGCGCGTCAAAACCCAGCCCCGGCGCTGGCGCTCTTGTTCGACCGCGAGACATTCGCCAGCGCCAGCGACGCCCGCGGCTGGCTCAAATCGCGCGGCCACCACGCGGGCGTCCCGGTCGCGTGGGGGCCCTGGTGGCTTGTCGGCCCGGAACCAAGCCGCGCCGTGCGACAGGTGCCCCTGGCGCCCGGCGTGCTGGCTCTCGCGTGAAGCGGTTGTGCTACCGCTGGTTTTCCTGATCGTTCCAGCGGTCTAAAATCGCGCGTGCGGTGTCCCACGCGCGCAACTGGCGGTCTTCGTCCGGGTCGACTTCGCGGGCCAGGCGCACCAAGATCGCGCCCACGCCGATCCCCCCTGGCCGTTCCATGAGCGAGAACCCAAGCTCGTAAATCGCGGCGAACATGCACCCGTCTAACCGCCCCCGCGCCACACGCCCCGACAGCGCTTTTTTGTTCGAGTTACGCGCGCGTTTGTGCTAGACTGAACAGATGCTCACGGAATCCCCAACCCACACCATTCAAATAGCGATTAATCGCCTCGCGAAGCGCTACGCCGATGATCCCGCGAGCGCCCGCGACATCGCGGACGTGCGCGCTGCGCTCGAACGGGTGCGCGAGTTCGAGCACATCGCACTGGCTGAGGCGCGCGCAGCGCGTCGAACCCCTCCGTCAAAGCCGACGCGAGTGAAGGGGGCAACGTTAGATTTGCTCGTCGTGTTGCAGGCGAGCCGACTCAAAGGCGTTGAAGCGGCCCAATTGGCCGTTATGAATTGCAATTACCGGGCGCGCGTCAGCGAGCTGCGGGCGGCCGGCTACAACGTCGTCCACGACCGCGCGCTGAAACGCTACGTGCTGCGCGAGCCGCTGGCGGAATCGACGGCGCCGGCACCTTCCGAACCCGTACAGTCCCCGCTGTTCAAGGCGTCGTAGGGCGCATCGTCGTCCCACGTCCGGCGCGGCGTGGGCCGGGCCACCAGCGCGAACAAACGCGCTTGCGGGGACCGGCCGTCGGCCTTTGCGCGGGTTTCGCGCCATGTCACGTCGCGATTGCGCGCGCGGTAGGGCGCATCCAAGCGGTTGTGGCACACTTGGCACAGCGCGAGCAGGTTTTCGGGCGCCATGTTCCACGGCCGCTGATCGAGGTGCGCGACCGTAAGCACCACCTTCCCGGCAAACGTGGCGGCCGGGGCGCGGTCGACCTCCGCGCACCGGCCTAGGGCGTGGACCCGCCCGCACTGGCCCATACAGGCGCAACGGGCGACCGTATCGGCGGAAAAGCCAGCCACAACGCGCGCGCTCGCGCCGTAGCCGGGGGCGCGCTCTTTGGCGCCGGTCGCCAGTAGCGCCTCCACGGCGTCACCCCGGGCGACGGTGGCCCGCGCGAGCGCCGCGGGCCGGTGAATGGTGCGCCACTCAACGCCATAGAACCGGCGTAGGGAGGGGCGAATGCTCACCCGCGATCTCGCTCGTTCCATCGGCCAGCGAGTATCGCCGCGGCATGTTGGCCCAGCGGCAGTTCCTCCACCCGCCCATCGATCCGCGATACCGTCCACGCGGCCGCAAGACCGGGCAAGATCGCGGGCAACGAGCATGCCAGCAGGTAGCTCCCGCGCGTGGTCGCGCGCCCGCACCACACCACGAGCCCCGGGCGGTTCCCCTCGTTCGCGACGCACAGTGCGGGCACGTTCCCGAACATGAGCCCGCCGTCCTCGTCGTTCCAGGTGTCGTTCACGTGTTCGAGCACCTGATCAATGGCGACAGCGAGATCGCCGGCGTCGCTCGCGACGTACGGTTGGTTGGCCCGGTCCCATTGCGCGAGTAGGTCTAAAAGGGTTGCGCCCCCAAAGGATCGCTCGAAACCCGGCGCGTTCCATACCAGAATGGGGCCTGGTTCCAACGCGTTCGCCTCCGGGCGGGCACTGTACCACGGCGCCCCCCTTCTATGCGGCGCCCAGCCGGCGCTTCGACTACGCTACGCGGGGAGGTGCTATCGTGGTTTACCTGCTCACCAGCCTACTCGCCTGCGGGCCCGCGACCGTCGAATTCACAGGTGGGGACGCGCTCGACACCGCCGGCGCCGGCGACACCGGCGACGGGGGCGCGCTCGATTCAACGGACACGGGCGCGCTCGACACGGCCGACGAAACCGGGACCGGCGAAACCGGCGTGGATTCGGGCGAAAGCGGCGCGGATAGCGCGCCTGATACCAGTTCTGACACTGCTTCTGATAGCGGTGCTGATACCGCTGACACAGCGGACACCGCTTTCGACAGCGGCCAGGCCGACACGGCCGAGGACACCGCCGTGGATTCGGGCGACACGGCCACCGACACCGATACCGGCGAAGACACCGGCGAGGTCACGGCCGCCGATACTGGCGAAGACACGGCCGAGAGCTGCGCCGAGAGCGTCGTCCTCTCGGCGACGTCAGTCGCGTGGACGTGGACTGCGGCGACCGTGCGCGTCGGCGTTGAGGGTTGCATGACGACGCTCGCGATCACGTGCCCGTCCTGGGTGTTTATTTCGTATTCACCCGCGTCCGTTGCCGAGGGCGTCGCGACGTACGTCGAGATGGCGCCCAGCGGGTCCGCGCCGGTGCCAAGCACCGGGACATGCGACATTGGCGGCCAAACGCTCGCGGTCAGCTACGACTACTAGCTGCTTGCCCACCCGTGACGCAAGCGCTATGGGGGCGCATGATCGTCGAGCGCGAGGGTCGTTTCTACATCGGGAGCACGGAGAAATGGTTTGGCACGCGCGCGAAGGCGGAGGCGTTTGTCGCGAAGCACGCGCAGGCGCCCGTATCGAGTGCCCCGGCCGCGAGTGTCCTTCCGGCACCCTCCGGTTTTAGCGTCGGCGCGGACGTTTACGAGCGAGGCGCAAGCGGCGCGCGCGAGGACGAGTTCGGGGGCGTGATCGTGGCGGGACCGCGCGCCCGCGGGGGTTTTACCCAGTGGAAGGTCGAATTCGATGATGGCGAGGGTGGAGTCGCGGCCAGTGAGTGGATTTCGGAAGACCGGCTCTTACTGGCCTGATTCCGGGTCCGGCAGGGCGGTGGATTCCGGCAGGAATTCAAACATTGCGATCTTCCTCTCGCGGTATCAGGTCTGCCGCGCCCCGCAGCGCGTTTTCGAACGCATCGAGCGCGAGCTGCTCGTCGTTCCGAATGTCCATGGACCCGCAGCGGGTGCAGTCGAGATCGATCCCCCCGGCATGCACCGTCATTTTCCCGATGCAATGGTGACCGGGCTCGTCTTTCCGGTCGCAATGAAGCCGCCGGATCACGTCGAGCCCTTCGTGCAGAACCCGGCGAGCTTCGTCCGTTCGCTGGACGTTCCCGCGGCCGTGACGGCGACTGGAAGGGCTCACGGTTTTCATACGAGCGCCGCCTCGGGGATTGGCTCCGCGCGTTCGCCGCGGCACTCGGCAAAACCAGCAGCCTCGCAGCCGCGGCGCCCGAGCCCACACGCGGCACATTCCTCGCCAGCGAGAAACCAGCCGATCCCCTGATCGCACTTGGCCCCAAGCTCGTCCCGAAGGCTTCCGAGCTGCGGTGTGCGGGCCCGCCAGACGTGTGCGCGCCGCGCGTCCAACGCAACCAGCCACGCGCGCATCCGCTCGCGTACGTCGTCCGTCGCGCCACCCAGCAGGATGCGCTCCAAAATGGTGCTTGCAGCTCCGGTCAGAAGCGCAAAGCGTTCGCGATCCGCACCTGCGAAAGTGAGTAACTGTGCGGCCGCAGCCAACTCTGCATCGGTCGCGACCGGTGTTACAGCCGTTCGGGCGAACCGCCAGTTTGGCGCCGCCGCGTGCGTTTCCGGGTGCGTAGGCGTGGGTTCAGTAGGCATGGTTTCGTTGGGCGTAGGCGGGCGCATAGGGCCTCCGGTGAAAAATGGCGGCAGAAAATAATTTGTAGCGTCGAATCATCGAAATAATCCCAACTGAGGGGCGGTGGCTGCGCGCGCTCTGATAGCGCTTGGGACGCCAGCGGGTGTCTCGGGAGCCCGCGGCGCGGGCTCCGCACGTACACATCCGTGGGCAACGAGCTGCGCGCGCTGGGTCGGGGTGATCGCGGCCGCGCCAGCCGGCGTGAGGCAGCCGTCGGGCAGCGGCCGCGGGCCGTCGAGAATCCACGCCACCAGCTCGGCGCCGACGCCCCGCGGTGTCGGCCAAGAACGGCCGGTCGCGTCGCGGAGCGGGCCCCGATCGCCTTCGCGAGAAAGTACGGGCGCGCCCGCCTGCGGGAGCCCAATCGCGACGCGTAGGTAAACGGTCACGGGTGCGGCTCGGCCCGAAGCGCGACGACGGGCATCACCACGAGCGCGCGGGCGGCATCCATCACGAGCGCGTAACCATCGGCGGAGAAACCCAGAAGTTTGCCACGGTGTTCGACAATGGGCGTGCCGGCGGGCAGCGGTTCGAGCACGATCCCGCCGAAATGCGCGGGAATGCCGGGGTGCGTTGAGGGGGTGCGCTGGCGCGTCGGGAGGCACCAAAGGCCCCCGTCCCAACGGAGGAAGTGATCCATGCTATTGTCACGCCAATACGGCTCGTTCTCCGTTAGAACCGCCCACGCCACCGGCACGTCGAGGGGCGTGGCCGCGAATGCGCTCACCTCAATCATCGGCGGCCGCCGGCACTGAAATGGCGAAACCGATCATCGGGCGCCCGCTCGAAGCGCCTGACCGCGCTGCCAAAGTCTTGTCGCGAGCGCGGCGCAATCGGGGCAGGGCTCGGACCCCGTGCTGGCGTCGCAAATTCGCGAATACTCCACCATATTGTCTGCCGCTTCTTCCAACAAAGCGGCCAGCTCGACCGCTTGCCGACTCGGCACAGCCGTGGAAAGCTCGGCAGCGAGCGTCAGCGTTTCGAGCGCACTGTGGGGTGCTGGCGGTTGGTTGGCCATCAGTCTGGGCTCTTGCGCGTGTGCCATTGCTCCATCTCGTCGGCCAGCGCTAGCGCGCTTTGGAATTTGTCACGGGGCAGCCCCGTATTCAGCGCGTAGTGCGCCCATGCCCGCACGAGATCGGGCGCATGCACGTCTTGCGCGCGCAGCACGAACACGGGTTCGTCGTCCGCCGCGCGGGTGATAGTCCCGCGCAATAATTCATCACGCTTAATCATAGGTTTCTCCGGGGAATAGGGGGGAAGCGCCAGCAGTGATCCGATTGACAGGCAAGCCCGCGAAAAGCGGCTGCTGGCGTCGGGCCGAATCCAGAAGCGGCAACGTGCTGGGGAAAAGCACGGGGCTCTTGCCGTCGAAACTATCGACACCCGCGTCGCGACAGAGCTGGATGCGCCGGGCCGTGTTCACCCGGCCGACGTGAAGCCAACACCGGCGGCTCCGGGCGAGTTCGCCCCACGCGCGCATGGTCGCAAGTTTCCATTCGGTCGAGCCACCGACGAAGATCCCGACCGGGTTCACAAACCGGCCAAGGGCCCGGCTCCACCGTTCAAACGGGTTGGAAAGCAGGGGCGCCAGATCGGCCGGCGCCATCCCGTCCTGGACCGCGATCAGCGTCACCGCGGTGGCGCCGCGCAGCGCCGGCAGCCAGCCCGCGGACAGCGCCAGCGAATCGAGCCCGCCGGCGACAACATCGGGCGCGACGATGAAGTCGGCGTGCCGCCCGTGACGTATGACGTGCTCGCGAAACGCTCGCTGATCGAGCACTACGCCGCGCTGGTGCGCCCCCCAGGCGCCATTGTCGAGCATCCACCCGCGCGTGTGCGTCGGTCGCTGGCCAGGCGCGAGAAGCTGCCGCCACCCGGCCGCGTGAAGCGCCCCCAAAGTCGACCGGGTGCCGGTCCGCGACGTGTAGGCGATCACAGGCACCACGTGGGGCCGAAACGCCGGCAGTGTTCTGACTGGCAATCTGAGCAGAGCGCCGCCGTCCCGCTCGGCGCCGGCGAGAGCGGCGCCGTGCCCGACTCCAGCACGGGAACGGCGGACGCGATTCGTACTTCTGCATCTTGCACCTTGCGCAGCGCGGATCGCGCCGCAGCCTCGTACGCCGCGATCACGCCGCGCGCGTCTACGCCGTATGCGTGGCCCACACGGGCCAAGGTTCCGAAGAAGATGCCAGCCTGCGAGAGATCGTCGGTAAACCCAGCCGCCGAGCGCAGCCAGCGGCCCCTGCCTGCCCTGTGCAGGAGATCAACCTCCATCAGCATGACGCCCGCAAAATCGAGCGGCACCGGGGAAAACGCGGGGGGAACGCTCATTCGCCACCGGCGGGGGCGTGGTAGTTGTCGAGCGCGGCCACGATGGCATTCGCGAGGGCTCGCTTCCGGCTCGCTGGGCCCGGCAGCTTCGCGTTGCCGAGTAGCCAACCCGCCGTGATCCCGTTGCCGAAGCCGCCCAGGCTCCACCGTTCGTCAGGGAGCGCAACCACGTCGCCCACGATCACCACGCGGACTTCCTGCCCGCCGCTTTTGAGCCGGTAGTCCGCGGCCTTTGTCGAAGCGGTAATCATTCGGGCCCCTGCGCGGTGCGCGTGTCGGGGTCAATGTATACCTCCGGGGGCGTCAGGAAGTAGGCGTAGAACGCGCCGCCGAGCAAGGTGGCGAGCATCAGGATACCCGCCGCGGGCTCCATGAGTGCGAGCACCTGTGTGCGGGCGGTCGCGGTTGCAGGTTGGGAAGATCGCCGGGTGGCCGGGCGTAGGTTACTTTGGAGAGGCTGTACCATGCGTGATGAATCCATCGCGTGGGAGGCAGGACGGCGCGGGTCGTGAGCCCGCGCCGTCCATCTTGTTTTTGGGGCGGGAATGCCCCGGGGAGAAGCGCGCCACCTCGCCCTGGGGTTCCCCGGGGCGCTGCGCGCGCAAGTAGCTGCAATCATTGATGCCAACGCGCCGGCGCCGCAGTGGGCGCGCGCGCAGTGGGGCCAGAAATCCGTAACCCTGTTGGTCGGGGCGGTATTTTTGGGTTCTTGTTGTCATCGCGGTAATCGCATATTATCGCGACCGGCGTAGAATGCAAACCGGCGCCCAGGAGTGTGCATGAAGATCGCGATTCACAGCACTGAGCAGATCACCGAAGTCAACGGCGTGCCCGGGCGGGTCTGGGAGGGCGAGAGCGAGAGCGGGATTCCGGTGCTCGTGCTCGTGACCCGCGTCGCCGTGCCCGCGAATTCTTCGCAGGCCGAATTCGAGCGCGAGCTGACGGAGCACGCGCCGCCCTCGCTCGCGGCCGCGAGCGCCTTCGGGCGCGTCGTGTACGTGCCTCAGACCTTGTGGCCTGCGCGCGCGTACGTGTTGTGGCAGGGGGGCAACAAATCGGGGGGACGCGTCATCCGGGTGGCGCGGCACCGGGATGGGGGCTTCGGCCTGTGGGCCTGCAACACGTGTACCTTTGGGCCCGATGGCAGCATTGTAGACGAGCGGGGGGGCGGATGCGCGACTGCGGGCGCGACGTGGGCGGACGCGCTGATCGAAGCCGAGGAATATCTTACAATCTGCCTCAACAATGGCGACGAACTACTGCGCATTGAACACAGCCAGCGCCTCCGCGCGCCGGTGACGGAGGCTGGCGTATGACGCCCGCTAAAGCGAGCCATACCTCGTACGATCTCGATACCATCCACGCAGTCGCGCGCCGGCTGGTCGGATTGCTTGACGACCGGGAGCCCAGGCTCGGGGCGTGGAGCTGTGCGCTGGGCATCGAACTCGGCAGGATGGAGGCATGCGTCACGCCGGGCGAGCGCCATTCGGAATTGGCGGCGCTGTTCGAGCACCTGTCGCACCCGGGCGCGCAAACCTCGGCGCCGTGGCCGGTCCCCGGCGCCGACCCGGCGAACGTGCCAAAGCGCGGGCCAAACCGCACCTATGTGTTGTATCTGGCCGGCGGCAGATGGCCGGGCCGGCTAGTCGAGCTGACGCGCGTAGGAGAAAGGTACGCCGTATGCGCATCGAACGGCTGTGATTTCGATAACGAGGCGCGCATTGGGTTGCGCACCACCATGGGCGCGCTGCCTATCCACGAAAGCCACGCGGCCGCGGTCGCAGAGGCCGAAGACTGCGTGCGACAATGGCAGGAGAAAGGCGCGTGGCTCGCGCGCATCGAGCTGAGCGATCCGCCTGACCGCAGCCCGCTCCAAAGTGGCGGCGACGGGTCAATTTACCTCTACACGGGCGGGCCCGTGAGCGTTGGCGACGCCGGGGACGCGGCGCTTTCCCTCTCCACGGGCCCGGTCGGGCCCGCGAGCGTTGGCGAACCTGGCGAAGTTGGCGTACCCCCGCAGGCGGGAAAAGCGAAGTGAGCGCGCTCGCGACGGACTTGCTGGGCGCGGTCGTCGTGTGGCGCGACGCGCGGTCGAGGCTGGTTGACCACGGACCGGGCGGGCTTGAGCTTGAAATAGAAGCGGATGGAGAAGGGCAAGTGGGCCGCGTGCGGCTCGTCACGTGGGCGCCGAAGCCGGGGATGGGCCTGATAGTGGAGGCGCTAGACGGGACGCTCGTTGACCTGCGATTGTCTGTGTTGGAACCCGACATTCGACTACACGTGGTCCGGCTCGTAGGTCGCGCGGGCTCGCATTGGCCGCCCGCGCCGGCCGACGTTCAACGGTGGACTGCGGAGAAGGCGCCGTGAAGCGCACCCAACTCGCGGAACTTGCCGCAGAATTCGGCGGTGACCTCGGTGCGGCGCGGGCGTTTCTTGACGCTGAGGGCCTGCGCGTGGACGCGGACGGGTCGGTGCATGAGCGTGAACCGGGAACCATCGAGCGGCTGCTCAAGCTGGCGCTGTCGGGGGCCGCAGCCGCCGGGAACGAGTACGAATACATTCGTTCGCGCCCGCGCGCTTTGCGGGCGCTAATATGCCAGTTTCCGCCTGTATGTCGCGTGGTGGCGCTATCGCGCTTGCGCGTGCCCAGGCCGGGTCGGGTCGGGCGCATTGTGGCGTATCTGGACGATGGCCAGCTCGGGGTGGCAGACGAGGACGAGTGGTTGCAGCGGGTGCCAATCCAAAGCCCGATCATGGAGTGTCGGCCGAACCAACTCACGGTCGTGCAATACGACGGCAACAAAAATCGCGCTTGGGCGGCGGCCGTGCTTGATGGTGTAGACGCGCCGGCTCGCAATCCCGGGCTCGACATGCGCGTGGAAGGTGAACGGGTGAACGAAAGCGAGGTGGTCGCCGACGTCGCCGCGAAACGGCCCGGCTGGTCAGACGAGCAGGTGGGACGGTTCGTACGCGCGGCGCTCGACTTCGCGGTTTGGAACGAGGGAGACTCGCCCGGGCCGGATGCGCCCGCGATCATCGAGCTACCCGCGACCCGCGAGCGCCCGCGCCGCAGTCGCCCGGGTCCGTCGTGAGTGGACGTATGTCTGAATCCGAACCGGCCTACCCGGCCGCTGGTCACAACACTCGGTCAAACGCAGGAGGTAACCGGTGATCCACCGCTTCATAGAGGTTGAGGACGAGGCGCTAACCAAGCACGCGCGATTGTCGATTTTCGCGTGGGAACCCGCCGATTTTGCGTACGTGTCCACCATCACGGGCCGCCCGCTGTTGCGGGAGAGCGTGGCACCGGTCGCCCGCTCCGGCGGCGGCTTGACGCCGACCACGCTGCACCTGCTCGACTTGCAAACGCAGGAGGGCCTATTGTTCGACCCCGCGCAAGACGAATCCATGGTGCGCCGCCGGTTTCTGGTACACCCGATCCATGTCTGCGTCCTGTTTTTCCCGCTGATGCTCTGGCTCAGCCGCAACCGCCGGCCGGTGCAAGAATACCCGGCGAAGGTGGTACTCTCCGTGGTCGACGTGATCGCGCAGCCGGGGATGCTGCTCGACCGCTTTGGCGTTCCCATCCGGACGCGCGCGGAATGGTCCGCGCGCAAACCTATCGCCGCGCGGCTCCGCAATCGGGAAGTAAGCGACCCCGACCAAGACTATCAAGACATGCTCACCGAAGACGAATTGGCCGAAGCACGCGGCGCGAGGCCCCAATGGTAGCCCAGCCGCCAAGCCCGCCAGTGCAGGGTGTACCCGACTTTTCCCCGTGGGTGCGTTTAGGCTCACCGGCGGACCTGATCGTGCGCTTCGGGGTGCCGCGGCCCGCCGCGGAAACGACGACCAGCACGAGCCTGGAGGCGGACGCGAGCCTCGCGTGGTGGAACGAGCAAACCGAGCGGCTCGCCGCGGCTTTTGCGCCCCCGGCGCCATGGTCGATGTTGCACCGAAAACAGCGCTTCGATCTGCCCCCGTATTCCTCGCTTCCGTGGGTGCGGCATGTCCGCTAAAAAACGGCGTTTGGCGGGGCTGTTCGGGATACGCCAGCGGCCCGGCGAGCTGCCCGCGGGTCTGCGCGAAAACAGGCTTTCGCGCCCCATTACGCGCTTGGTCCTGAACTGCGGCGGGCAGGCGGTAGAGCCCGCAAGCGCGTGCCCGCACTGCGAAAAGCAACTTACCAAGCCCGCAGGCCGGTGCCCGCAACGGGTGGAAGTGCCGCTCGGGCTGGACGCGGACGAGCTGACCGCGGCGCTTGCCGCCAAAGGGTGGGCGCTCGCCGTCGGGCGCACCGACGTGACCGCTGGACCATCGGCGTACGTGGACGCGCGGGATCGCCTCGTGATCCCGGGAAACGCGGTGTTCGATGCGCTCTGCCCCGGGTGCAAAGTCGCTTTGCTCACGCGCATGCAGGCCGACGTCGCGGTGGACGCGTGAAGCCGCCGCGCACGGCCAAGCGCGCGATCAAGCGCACGCGGCCCCGGACATACGCGTCAATCGAGCCAGAAGTCGTGGTTTTCGTCGGCGCGCTTGTGGCCCTGTTTTTCGCGAAGCTGTTCGGGGGCCCGTCGGCCGACCCCGCGGCGGCTCCCCCATTGCCGCCCAACACTCAGCCACCGTCCCCGCGCCGCCCCCGCTTGCGCCTGATAGCAAGCGTCGAATACGTCGAACCGCCCGCGCCGGCGGACACCGAACCGGGCGAGGGCGAAGACCTGCCGGCGCCAGCTCCCGCGCGGCCCGCGCTCACCCTGGTGCCCAATGAAAAATAGATGGCGTGCCCTGCCCCGTTTGCTGCGGGATCATTGGCGTGTTCTGGCCCGGTTGCTCACGACCCTGCCCTTCTCGCTCGCGCTGCCGGGGTTTGTAGGGGTGTCGGTGGGCTCGTTGTTGAGCATCGCGCTCGGATCGCCGCCCATGCTCGCGCCCCTGCTCGTGTATGTGGCGCTTTGGATCGGGATCGCGTTGGGGTTTTGGTTCGGGGTCGGGGTGGCGGCGCGCCAGCGCGATCCCGCGACGCTCTACCAAGTCTCGATTGATTTGGACGCGTTGAGCGAGGGGAAACCCATGGAGGATGTGGTCACGGTCAAAGTCAAGGACCCGGGCGTCGAGGGCCCGGTGCAATGAACGCGACCACCTGGCACGAGCCGTTTGCGGGGAGTGCGCCCGCCGCATTGCGGCTATTGTCTGGCCGCTTACGCCCGCTTTGCGACTACGCGGGCACCAACGCGCCGCTCGCGCGCCAACTACTCGCCGTGGCGGGCATGGTCGCGGGTTCCCGGCCGCGAGTGGTCCTTTCGGATGCGGGGCCCTGGGGGGCGGCGTGGTCGCGCCTGTCGCGGTCGAGCGGGAGCGCGCTGCGCGTCGCTCGCGCGGTCGGCGGGTGGTGGACGCCGGCCGGCTATGACCCTCGCGATTTGCGGGCGATGGTGACCGCGCCACCGCTACCGGACCCGGACGGCGCGGTTGCTCAATTTTTGTGGATGCAGGCGCATTCCCCGCGCGGCTTACCCGCCTGGTGGGACGGGCGGGCGTGGGTCGTCGGTCAAGTGGGCGGGCCCTGGTGCTGTCGCCCGCTTTCGGACGAGCGCGCGCTAGAGCTCGTGAGTCGCAATGCCGCGCGCGGCGTGGCGACGACGTTGTTCGAGCGGTTGCGCATGCTGGCGGCCGAGCTGGACGGCGCGGAGTTCCGCGGCCGCCATGCGACCGCGCACCGGGCGTTCCCCGCCGGCAACTTGGATGGGTGGGTGTCGTACCTGGACCCGCCGCGCCCGGATCAGCCGACGTACGAGGTGGGCTGCACTCCCAATCTCGTGCTGGACCTTGCACAATCGCTTTCCGGGAAGGGTGCGCGGGTGCTGGTGTCAGGCTCGACTGAGTTACCGATCGAGGGCTGGCACTCGGTGCAGCTCGGCCCGCGCGAGTGGCTCACTTGCTCGTTTGTTCCGCTCTGGCGCCCGCCCGAGCAATTGGGCTTGTTCCCCGGGATACCCGCGACGCAGCCGCCCGGCGGCGTGTCCCGCACCCGCCCGCAGCCCGGCATGTTCACCGACACTTCGTCGCGTCAACTCGCGGCTGTCAAACTCGTGGAGTCTACGCCATGCCCATAAACCAGCGTTGCGGCATTTGCGGCTGGGAAGGCCCGCGTGAAGCGTCGAGCACGCCGCCCCACGCGTGCCCAGGGTGCGGCAATTCGGGCGCGATGCAGAGCGCCGCCCTGGCGCGAGGCAACCCGCAGCAGGCGGTGGTAGTGCTCGACCGGCCGCGCCCGCAACCCATCGAAGTCGAGGCGATGCACGCGGCGTTCGAGCTGATCCAGCGCGCGGGCTACGCGCTTGTCCCCGCCGAATCACACGCCGCCCTCGCGCAGCGCCACGTGGACGTCGTGCCCCCCGTCGCGAACAAGGAATACGCGGTTGTGATATCCGCGGCGGGGCAAGTGACGTGCTCGGGCGCGGGCATTGGCGGGGGAAACGTCGTACCCGGTCGCGACAACGTGGCGGCAGTGCTCAACGAGTGCGGCAAGCACGGCTACCGCGTTGTGACCACGGTAGTGACGAATGGGCAGGGGGTTTGGACGCTCGAACGGGACTCCCGCGACGAGCGCGTGCTTCGTTCTCGGCCCGATCCGGTCGTTTCTACGCCGTCCACGGGCGCCAGCGCCGCGGCGGTGCAAGCGGCCGCCGGGGTGGAGCAGGCCGCCGTGCAAGCGGGCGTGCCCATCGTCACGCGGGGGCGCCCGTGAACCCCGGGTATGCGCTGAGCGACCGGATTTTAATGGTGGATACCGAAACGACGGGCCTCGTTACCGACGAATGGGCGCGCCCGGTTGAAATTGGCGCGGTCGTGATGGATCGAACGGGCCGCGAGCTTGCCACGTTCTCAGCGCTCTTGTGCCCGGACGTGATCGATGATCGCGCGTCGGTGGCGTTCGGTATCAGCGGGATCACGATCCCCGAGGTTCGGGCTGCGTTGCCCGCGGTCGACGTCGTGAACGCGTTCGAGGCGTGGATGCGCGAGCAGCAAGATCCGGCCGCGGGCCCGCCCCTTTCGGCGTGGGCGTGGGGGGCCGAATTTGACGAGGAAATGCTCGCGCGTGTGGGGTGTATCGTTGCACTCGATTGCGGCATGGGTTGGGCGTGCGACGCCCTGATTCGCGGCGAGCGGCCGCGCATGCGGTTGGTCGATGCGGCGCTCGATCTCGGTGTCGCCGTGCCGGCGGGACTTCACCGCGCGCTGACCGACGCGCGCCTCGCCGCCCGCGTGATCCTTGCGCTCGGAACCGTCTGGGCTTCCGAAGCGCCTGACCCCGAAGTGCTGGCCTACGTGCGCGAAGGCCGGAAAGCCTGGCGGGTCGCCGGTGAGTGCCCTTACCCAAAGGATTCGCTCGCAGCGCGGGCGTGGTTGCGCGGTGCGGCGCAAGGGGCAACCTACGAAAGCCAGGGTGATCGCGCCGGCCGGTGGCGCGCGACGGTCGAGGCTATCGGCACGTTCATGCAGGTGGAAGTCATCGAGTGGACGGGTTCGACGTCCGCGCGGGTGCGCGGCGGGCCCGTGCTCGGTGAGGGGAGCTGGATCGAGTGCGGCCCCGCGTGGTGGCAGGCGTTTGACGAACATGGCGCCGTTTTCGGCGTCGCGGGCCCATTCCAGTCCTACACGCCAGAGCTTTCGCCCGCCTTGATTCTCGCGAGCCTGTTGCAGTCTCCCGCCTTCCCATCCGCCAAACAAGGAAAATTGCCATGAAAGTACCGAAACCGCCCGCCTACTGGACGGTCAGCGCCAACAATCCGCTCGGCGCGCCCGGTGCGACGCGCCTGGACGGCTGGTCGATCAGCCTTTCGGTAACGCCGGCCGATCCGAACGATCCCGCACACCCCGATCTCGGAGGGATGCCCGCGCTCGGCGCGAGCGCCGGCTGGGCGTTCGGGCCCATTTCTGCGCTCGCCTCCCTCTACCAGCAGGCCGGCGTGGCGCCCGTTGCGCCCGTTGGCGCCCCCAAGGAGGTGGGGACGGCGCTCGCGGCTGGGCGGATGCCTTACACGGCCGTCGCGGCCCTCCAGCGGTGGATGCAAGAGCACTTGATCGAAGGCTCGCCCCCGCCTACCCCCATTTTCGGGGCCGCCATTACGAAGCGTCGCGACCCGCTTCCAAATCCCCCGCTGGTGTTCTTGCCCGGCCCGACCTTTTTGGATGCGATGCGCCAGGCGGACCTTTTGGTGCCGGTTCCTCCCTGGTTTCCCGCGCCTGAGCCTGGGTGGGCACTGGCGGGCGAGGCGCGCCGGCCCGCCAAATCGGCCGCAGTCGCGGCTGAGGCACCCCTGCCGGCCGAGGAAACGCTAAGCCAATTGGTCACGCTCGTGCCCGTCGTTCATTGCGACCTGGGCGGGGGCATCTGGGCGTACGACTTCGTATTTCCGCCCGAATGCGCTGCACGGACGTGCTTGGATCTGTGGGCTACGCACCGCGACGCGCCCGGCGCCGGCGCCGGCGTACTGGCCTTGACGCTACGGCAGCGGAATGCGCCGGCGGATCGGCCGGTATCGCACCAGAGCCGCTCGCTTGCGTTCCCGCTCCCGCTGTACGATCTGGCGGGCGTTGAAATTCGCGTTCTGGTGTGGAGCACGTACACCGGCGGGACGCGCGAGAGCCTCGAAGTTTCTGCTCGGTTGACCCTCCCGTGAACCCGGGCGAGGTTCCACCGGCCGTGGTCGAAGCGGCCGCGGCCGCCGCCTACGGCGCGTGGCAGCAGCTTTCCCTCGCTATCGGTCGCGACGCGGGCGCGCCGTGGGAAGCGCTTCCCGCGACCGCACGCGACGGGCATGTGCAATTCGTGCGCCTCGGTTTGTCGGGGTACAACCCGGGCGAACAGCACGGGCAATGGGTGGCGAACATGCGGGCGGACGGGTGGCACTGGGGGGCGCGTTTCGACGCTGAGCAGCGCTTGCATCCGGGCCTTTGCGACTGGGAATCGTTGCCCGCGACCCAGCGCGCGTACGACGTTTGCCGGGACACGGCCGCGACAGCACTCGTGGACACGTGGCGCCAGCACTTCGCGGTTCCGTAGTGGGCGAGCCCGCTTTCGAGGCGTTCGCGGTGGCGCTCGCGGCCGCGGGCGTGTCGAGCCCCAACACGCAGCGGGCGTATGCCGGCGTGATTCGACGCTGGCAGGCGAGCGGTTGCGACATGCTCGCGTGGGCGGTCGAGCAGCTCGCCGGCGCGCCAGCGGGAACCGCGGGGCAGGTGCGCGCGGCCCTGCGGCACTGGCGGGTATTTTGCGCGCTGAAACCGCTCGTTTTCCCGCGTGGGGCGCGTGCCCGGCGCGTGGGGCGCGAACCGCTGGACGATACGCAATTGGCGACGTTTTATCGAAAAATCCAGCACGCCCCCGGATTGTTGCCCGCGGTGCGTTGTGTGTTGGCGCTTTTGCCGCGCACGGGCTTGCGAATCTCGGAGGCGTGCGCGCTGCGAGGCGAGCACGTTCGGCGCGCTGAGGGCGGCTGGGCGGTGCGCGTGATCGGGAAGGGCGGCCACGCGCGCACCGTGCCGCTGACGGCCGAAGCCTACCGCATTCTGTGCGCCTACGCGGATACGCACCGGCCGGAAAATGCCTGTTTCGAGGCTGGCGCGTGGGTATTCGAGGGCGGGGCGCCCGGCGCGCCGTTGCCGGCGGATACCGTCCGCAGCCAACTGCGCAGCATTCGCGGGGCCCAGGGGTGGGTTCCGCACGTCTTACGCCACACGTTCGCGACGCGCTACTTTCACGCGACCGGGGATTTGCTCGGATTGTCGCAGATTCTCGGCCACCGTTCGATGGAAACGACGCGGATTTACGTGCAGGCGAGCGCATCGCACAAGCGCGCCGGCATGGAGCAGGCGGAACTGCGGCCGCCGCGGCCGAAGCGGCCGCGAAAGGGCAAGAAACGCGGGCGCCGCCGGTGAGCCAGCGGCACCGGTGGGAGCCGTCGGCGGATGCGGGCCGCGATCCCCTGACCGGGCTGCGCTGGTTTCACTCGGGGCCCGCGTACAAGTGCAGGTGCGGGCTATCCAAATACCGACCGGGTTACGGTGGGCGCGTTCAGTATCGGCGCGAGGGCCAGAAATTCGGATCGCCGACTGCCGGCGATTGCCCGTTCGATCCCGCCTCGCTCGACTGCGAGGGCCCGGGCGCCGGCGCGAGCTGGCCCGTCAACGCCGCCTTTTTCGCGGCGCTTTTGCCCCCGGACGTAGACGACGGCAACACGGGCCGTGAAAAATGGACGTGCGCGGCGGGGGGTGGCGTGGTCGTGCCGCCTCCTGGGCGCGCCGCGCGCCGGTGATCGGGGTCGGCGGTTAAATGGCTGAAATGGTTTCAGCCGCCCATTTCGCCGCCATCCAAGACGGGCGCTTTCTCGCGGTCGGGCCAGTCCCGGGACCGGCCGCGGTGAACGCCATGGTGGTTGCGCGGGTCGAGCACTTCCCGACGGTAGACGACTGGGAAGCGGTCTTGTCTGCCCACCTCAACGACGGGCGCGAGTGGGGGATCTGGCGCGCAGCGACCGAGGCCGTGCGGTTGTGGGGCGGCGCAGTGCTCGTGGCGCACCCGGACGGGACTTAGCCCGCAGCGGAGGGCGGTTCGGCCGGGGGCGTTTCCGCGGCGGGCGCTGGCGCCGCTGCTGGTTTGGCACCCGGGAGCGGTCCCGACAAATACGACTTGTCGAACCCGGCTTCGTCGCTTGCGCGCATGCACGCTTTGCGCACGTCGCTGGGCACCGGGCCAACGTCGATAAACCCGTACTCGCGCAGGCCTTCGCCGACTGCATCGAGCGCGACCTGGCCGAGCCAAACCGTTAGCGGCCCGCGGGCGTAAATGCGGACGGCTGGCGAGCTATCGAGCAGGGCGGCGGCTTTCTGCTCGCTTTCGAGCTGCGTCTTGGTGGGCACGAAAGGCTCAGCCGTTTGCGAGCGCTTGATGAACTCGGAGATCACTTTGACACAGAGGAAAAACGCTACTTCGGCCCACGTGACGCCGCCCGTCAGCGCAATGATCGAGACGCGTGCCTCGCCGGCCGGTCCGGGCGACAGGTGGCCGATCACGAAACGGGGCGAGTAGTCGGTGGGGAGGGCCGGGACGGGCTCGGACATGGGCGCTGTCTCCTACAGGGGTTCGAAGCGAACGTAAGCTATGCCGGCGGTGGTGCCAGCGGCGCCGGCGAGCCGGAGGGTGCCCCCGCTCGCGAGCGTTCCCGCAGCGAGGTCCACCGAGAGGGCGCGCGTAATGACGTTGGCGAGGCCTGGCACCATGGCGTCGCTGATCGCGACGCCAGCGCCCGTTTGCACTTGCAGCGTGCCTGCACCCGCGCCGCCGCTATTGTTGACGATGTACGCATCGACTACGCGCCAACCGCCAACGCGGGCGGGCAGCACCAGGTCCGTGGGGCCGACGCCCGCGGGGAACGGATTGCGCAGCATGAAGCCGGCTGCAATCGCGCCGTCGCCCGTGTCCACGACCGCGATGGACAGGTTGGTGAGCGCCCCTTCCAGGAATTGGATCGTTTGGATGCCGCCCGACGTGCTGAAATTCATCATGTTCGGCACGGCGGTGGTGCCAATGCGCAGCGCGTTCGCGTTCGCGTTCAGAATCGCCCAGGTTGTCGCCTGCGTCTGCGTGTCAATGGTCGGGCAGTTGATGTCGAAGATGCCACGGCCGCCCGGGCCCGTGCCCGAGCTGAAACTAAACCCGCCGCTGATGGCGTCGTCACTGTTGCCCGTTTGAAAGTTGAAGCCGCCCGAGTTGCCGCTCGTGGCGCCCGCGCCCGAACTCCCGGCCGCGCCGGTGAAGAAATCGAAGCCGCCCGATGGGCCGCCCGTGGCCGCGCCCGCGAACGTGACGTCGGACGGACCAGTCTGGAAAAGGTAGCTGCCCGACGCGGGCAAGCCGGCGTTGTTATCGTTCTTAAACCGCCCGCCCGTGCCAAAGAACACCGACCG
>ERZ1292625.403-Hain-H41-01um-R1-403-length-66282-cov-24_pt1 | contig 66282 bp, 62 predicted proteins | sample MGYA00564400_ERZ1292625 | MGnify/ENA primary metagenome ERZ1292625 (study PRJEB36523, sample SAMEA6512639) | groundwater metagenome | collected 2019-01-08 | study: AquaDiva: Metagenomics assemblies of 32 groundwater samples | reverse complement strand
AACCTGGTGCACAAGCGCGAGAACGGACAGCCCTTTCACCCCAAAGGCCAGGGCAACGGCTACGTGCTGACCTTCGGGGACAAGCGCGTCTATATCGCCGGTGATACGGAGAACACGCCCGAGATGAAGGCACTGAAGAACATCGATATCGTCTTCCTGCCCATGAACCTGCCCTATACCATGACCCCGGAGATGGTCGCAGACGCGGCGCAGGCGTTCAAGCCGAAGGTGCTCTATCCCTATCATTACGGCGAGACGGATACGAGCCGGCTCGCTGGGTTGCTCAAGGACAATAGGGATATTGAAGTGCGGATAAGGAAGATGAAGTAGGTGTTTAGACCCTGAACGTGCGCTTTCCCCTTTGCTCCATGCACTATGCTATGCCATTAGGCAGCGTCAAGACTTATGTGTAAATTGTTTCAAGGGTTTTAATTCCCATTGGCTGTTCAAGTGATTTAGTATTCATTCTGGAACGGGCGGTCGGGGATCACCGTAAGTCCGGCCGCATTTCTTCACCCATTATCCACCATGCCTGAATACGACGGGATCATCATCCGGCCTCCAAGCGAGGCCGACAGCCTCATCCTCCAGTACACCGTGGGGTGTTCCCACAACCGCTGCATCTTCTGCCCTGCCTACAAACGGAAGCAGTTCCGGATCCGGAGCATCGCGGAGATGGAGCAGGACGTGCTGGGCTGTCTCCCCGCTTTCGGCGGCGCGCGGCGGGTCTTTCTGGCGGACGGTGACGCCCTGGTGGCGTCCCGGCAGGAGCTGCTCGCACTCTTCGCGCTTCTCCGGTCGCATTTCCCCCGGCTTCAGCGGATCGGCATGTACGCGAACGCAGGAAGTATTCTCGAAAAGGGCGTGGACGAGCTTAAGCAGCTCAGCGAACAGGGCCTCGGCATCCTCTATCTCGGCGTCGAGTCCGGAGACGACGAGCTGCTCGGCTGGATGGAAAAAGGCGCGACCTCGGCGCAGATGGCGGAGGCCGGCCGCCGCGTGAAAGAGGCGGGGATCAAGCTCTCGGTCACGGTCCTGCTCGGCATCGGCGGGAGCGGGCGGAGCGGGCCGCACGCCCGGGCTACCGGGCGGCTGCTCTCGGAGATGAACCCGGATTACGTGGGAGCGCTCACGACCATGGTGGCGCCCGGCACGGCGCTCCATGAATTAAAACAGGCCGGTGGTTTCAGCCTTCCCGCTCCCTTCGCCATTCTGACCGAGCTTGCCGAGATGCTCGAACATACGGAGATGCGGGGGCTCTTTTTCGCGAACCACGCGTCAAACTATTTGCCCGTGCGGGTCCGGATGCCGTCGGAACGCGATAAAGCGGTAGAGACGATCCGGCAGTTCGTCCGGAAGGGAGACGAGTCCGTTCTGAGGCCTGAGCGGATGCGGAGGCTGTGAACGAAGAGCTCTTCTCCGCGGTGAAGGATTGAGACGGTATTCCTGAGAAGGAAGGGAGGCAGTATGGCTGTGTCCAATAAACGGGCAAAATGGATTATCCCGCTCATGGCGGCGCTCCTGCTGATCGCTGCGCCGGCAGCTCCTCCGGGAGCGGAGCCGGCATCGAAGCCGGCGACGACCGATTCCATGAAAAAGCGGATATCCCGGGAGAAGAGATTCCTTCTTCGGGCGGTCGAGGATCTGGACAGGTCGCAGGTATTCGTAAAAGAAACGATGACCGTTCTTGCAGAACAAACCGACGCCGCGGACGTTCTCGAACCAAAGAAAATAAGGAGCGATCTCGGGGACCTTCGGGATTGGTATCAGAAATACGCAGGCTGGCTTGGGGGCATGGCAGCCGAACTGGAGGCCGATCTGTCCGAGCATTTTTCCCGTCAGGAGGCGGGCTCGGGGTGGACCATTCGCTACGAAGAGATGACGAAAGGATACCAGAGGCTGGCCGAGCAGCTCGCCGGAAAAGTGCGTGAGCTGGACGCGGCGCAGAGCAAGGTTGAAGTACGCATGGGGAAGCTGAAGCAAGCCGTGCAGGACCGCCGGCTCCTGGTCGAAAAGGACGACCTCGAACTGGCAAAGGAGCTGTGGCCGACCTACCGCGACAAGTATTATGATCACCGGGAGGCCGCCTACAAAGACCTCACGGACGCTGAGGTCGAACGGTTCCGGTACGAACTGCGGTCGCTCAGCGAGCAGCAGAAGCATCGAGAGGTCCTGACGGAGTTGGGGCACTACGAACTGAGCTGGCTCTCATTAAAGATCCAGGACAGCGCGGCGTTGGACGGTGTCGCCCGGGCCATCGAGGGTGACGCAACCGGTCCCCTCATGGAAGCCTGCCGCGGCGCGATAAGGACGTACGAATCCGATATGGCGACGCTCAGAAGAAAGGTCGGCGAGATCGATGTGAAGCGCGCCAACATGACGCGGACCGGGACGTTCAAGATCCTTGACCTGCATGAGGCCCTCACGCGCTATTACGAGAATATGAAGAGAAGGTACGAACGCCACATCGAGTGGCTCAGGGGGCAGATCGGCAGTTACCAGGCGGACCTGGCCGAACTGGGGCGGGACAGATGATCTTGCCGCCTGCCGTTTCGAACACTTTCAGAGAGCACTGTAGGTAACGGCGCCTACTTCCGGAACAGGACCATATCGAGATAGGCGTTCTTTCCTTTGGAGGTCTTCAGGCTGTAGGACCCGGAGAGGGCCTTGCCGTCCTCTGAGAATGCAAGGTCGTACTGCTCGGTTTTCCAATACCCTGCCTCGTTCGTCACCTTCCACTGGAAATATATCTTGAGGTTCCGCCCGGAGATCTCGAAGACCGGGACCGCGGCAACGGAATCAGCGCCGCGTCTGGGCGGCATGGCCACGAGGTCGCCGTCAGGGGTCTTTCCGATCGTGAAGGCGTGGATCGCAGAGCTCTCGCCGCGGAGCGTCTCCTGGTAGTACCACGCGCCCTCAAAGAGGGAGAGCGGCGCCCTATTGTGGGCGGTAACTTTGATGATCGGCAGTTTCTTCTCGTGCTCGGTGAAAGGCGGCGGCGTTGGCGACGCGCTCTCGGCGCCGGGCCGGGCGTGCTTGGACGTCGCCACCTCCATGTCCACCTCGATCGCGTAGATCCGGTTTTTCACAGCCCGTGCGTTCTTCGCGTTCGGCGCTGCGAGAAGAGAGAGCTTCAGGCTCTTGATCGCCTCGGCATAAAGGCCCGACTTCTCCTGCGCCTCGCCGAGGCGGTAATAGGCCGCGGCGTTCCAGGGCGCGATGGATATTGCCTCCTCGAGTTCAAGAATAGCCTTCCGATATTCCGCCGGGTCAGATCCTTTTTTCAAGAATGCAATGCCGCGGACGATGTGGCGCTCCGCCTCCTCCGGGGTCGGCGGGGAGGGCTTCATCGAGAGGGCGAGGGCTATGGTCTTTTCGCGCAGGTTCCGATCAGCAGGCTCTTGGCGGAGTTTTTCCGTGTACTGTCTGAGTAGTTTGAGCTTTTCCTGGGGTGGAGACGGCTGCTGCCGCTTTTGCGGATGCGGTTGACGCGGGCCCTGCTCCGGCAGCGGCAGGGGAGCAGCAGGCGGCGGCTCTACCCACCTTTTCGGCGCTGCCTGGGCGTGGCAGACAAGGGGCGTCAGGAACACCGCAGAGACCATGATGGGGAAAATCGATACTACCCAAGCTTTCATTGCATTACCTCGCTGTGTCAACTTCCGGTCCATGGTCAAGGACAAAAAGTGCATTCATATTATCTGATAGACCCTTTACAGTCAAGCGGAGAAAAAGAGGGGCCGGGCCGGGTCTTTCATGTTCAGATTAGGTGACGACGAAAGGACAGGCATCAGATCAGATGGTATGATATTGACTTCACCGGTGAGGGGTGCAAACAAAAAAGGCCGTGAACGTTCGTCATCCCGTTCACGGCCGCTGCATTCTTTCGGGCATGGTCAACGCTCCAGACCGCGCTGCCGCCCTATATGAGAATAACGATGAGCAGCACCAGCAGCAAAATAATGATAATGTCGTCGGATCCGCGGCCGCCTGCCTGGAGGGCATCGACGTTTGCCGCAAGCCGGTGGACCTGTTCGTCCGAAAGGCCGCTCATTTTCGCCAATGCCTCCTCAGGGGAAAGCCCGTAATCCATAAGGCGTTGCTGAATCGTCCTGGATTCAAGGGCCTTCTGGATCGTGGCCAGATCGTCCGCACGGGTCTGGGGAGCGGCAGGCAGGAACATCGCCTCAGCAGGGCCCGCCATGGCGGTAATGGCGATCAGCACAGCGACGAAATAGATTGAGAGCGGTAATGCAGTGAGTCTGCGTTTCATCGGAATTCCCTCCTCCTCGTGAACAGGCAACCCGGATTTGCTTCAATTATACCAGGGGAATGCGGGCCGGGCTTACGTTATTGAGTTATCGTGCGGAGGTGCGCGAAGGCCCGGCGTCAGGGGTGGATGTACTGAGAAAAAACAGGATCGTCATGATAAAGTGGTATCAAAATAAAAAGGCGTTGCCCCTGAACCGTGTTTTTAACATTCCGCTGAGCCGTGGATAAGTGACGGGAAGAACTCCTGCTTCTGCGGCTCCGCCGTGCGGACCCTGTGAAGCGTGGTGTCTATTGCGGCTTCCCGCGTTCTCCTGCGGCTTCGGAGCCTTCGGCTCTTCCGGCCTTTCGTGACCCTGCGAACCGGGAGCCTGACCGCTCAACTTGCTGCCCGCTTACCGGTTCCGGCGCCACTTCAAAGCCGTTGCCTTATGCTCCTCATAACGGTGATAAAATACGTACACCTATCGGTGTTGGTTCGGCAACGCCTGTAACATGACGTTCCTTTTATTTCAAAGAACCGAATATGTCCTTTTCCTTATGCTCATTATAGCACACTTTGCCGCCGGGGTAAATAGAAGGACAATAATTTCTCTTGACCCTTCCGTGTAATATGTTTACTATTCCCGCACTTTTCCATGGATACTATGAAACCAACAAAACGTGAGTTTCTCGACCAGGCGCTGCAGGGGAAGGTCCTGCCGCTGTCCGTGGAGATCGATTTCCCGGGATGCACACCCGTAACGGCGCTCGAGTCCGTCAGGGCCGACGGCCATGCCGTGCTGCTCGAAAGCGCCCGGGTGAGCGAGAAGATCGGCAGGTATTCCTTTGTGTCGGCGGACCCTTATCTCATTTTCAAATCAAAAGGCGACACGGTGGAGCTCAGCCTGCCCGCCCCTCCTGCCGGGAAATACGGCAGCAGGGCGTCCATGAAACGGAAGCCGCTCGCGAAGCTGCGGGAGCTCATGGCCAACTATCGGACGGAGCGGATCGCCGGCCTTCCCCCTTTTACCGGCGGCGCCGTGGGGTTCTTTTCGTACGACTTTGTGCATCAGTTCGAGAAGCTGCCGAAGCGCGCGCAGCCCGACCTTGCGATCCCCGAGGCATATTTCGTGTTCGTGGACACCGTCATTGCCTTTGACCACGTCCTGAACAAGGCGTGGCTGATCGTGAACCCCGGCGCCCGGGAGCAGGAGATGGGCTTCCGGAGACCGGAGCCGGGCCACTGGGACAGGCTGTATGACGAAGCGACTGCCAGACTGTCAAAACTTCGCGAGAGGCTGGCTGCATCGTGCAGCGCCTTTGCCGATGATGCCCCCGGTACGGGGACCGGCAGGCAGATCCCCCTCGAGCCGAACATGACGCAAGCCGCGTTCGAGTCCATGGTCCGGAAGTGCAAAGAGTACATTGCGGCCGGGGACGTCTATCAGGCAAACCTGTCGCAGCGCTTCGCCGCGGCGATCGGAGATGCGGACCCGCTGCGGCTGTACCGGATCCTTCGCGACGTCAATCCATCGCCCTTTGCGGCCTATCTCGAGTTTGGCGATCTGGCGCTCGTAAGCTCGTCGCCGGAACGGCTCATCAGGCTCCGCGAGGGCATGGCCGATACCCGGCCGATCGCCGGCACCCGCAGGCGGGGGATGGACGTTACGGAGACCCGGACCCTTTCCTCTGAGCTCCTGACCAATGAAAAGGAGCGGGCCGAGCACATCATGCTCCTCGATCTGGAGCGGAACGATCTGGGCAAGGTCTGCGACTACGGCACGGTGCAGGTGGACGAGATGATGGTGGTCGAGGACTACTCCCACGTGATCCACATCGTCTCGAACGTGCGGGGAACGCTCGCTTCGGGCCGGGACTGCTTCGATCTCATCCGCGCCGTCTTTCCCGGCGGCACGATCACGGGCGTGCCCAAGGTGCGCTGCATGGAGATCATCGACGAGCTCGAACCCGTGGCCCGCGGCCCCTATACGGGCTCCATCGGATACATCTCCCATGCCGGAGACGCTGACCTGAACATCATCATACGGACCTTTGTGATCAAGGGCGGCACCGCCTACGTCCAGGTCGGCGCGGGGATCGTGGCGGACTCCGACGCGGAGCGGGAATATGCCGAAACGCTCCACAAGGCCGAGGCGCTGCGGAGGGCATTGGAGCGGCTATAGAAGGTCGTTGTCCTTCCTTTTTCCCAGTTGCAACTTTGTTCAACTTGCGTTATAGTTACAAGCTAGTTAAAAAAAACAAAGGGAGGAGTGTTTTTTATGTTCCTGGTGGAACTCGTCTTGCAGGGGGTGCGGGGGTTTCGGGAACTGGTCCGTCTCAGGTTTCAGAGCGGATTCAACATCGTCACGGCAGGGAACGAGGCCGGCAAAACAACGGCGGTTGACGCCGTGGTCCGGTTGCTCTTTCCGAGCGGGATCCCGGGACGCATCATTCCCCTTGTGTCGAAGACGACGCCCGACGCTTCACGGGCGGCGGTCGTGGTTTTTTCCGATGACCGGGCGTACTACCGGGTGATCCAGGATTTTTCGAAGCAGGCGGTGAACCTGTCTCAATATAATGCGTCCACGAAGGACTTTGCCCTTATCCATAAGGACTGGGACAGCGCCGAGCGGTTCATGGCAGGGCTCACGGCCGGCTTAGCGGAAGAGGAATTTGCGAATCTCTTCGTGCTCAGGCGCGACCACTATGCGAACCGCGCGCCTTTCCCCGGCGTCGCACGGGCCGCAATGCAGACGCCGCGGCGGAACAATCCGGTCCCCCGGGCAGGCGCCGCGCCGGGGCAGGAGGCCAGGCTCGCCGAACTCAAGGAAACGCTCAGGAAGGCGGAGGAGGCGGGTGACGCCGAATACCGTTTGGACTCGGCGAAAATCGGGCTTAATGATATTGCAAAAAAAATAGATGAACTCGAGGACATGAACGCCCGTTTTGCGGAAATGGACTCGAACCTTGCGTCGCTCAAGGGCTGCGAGACGCTGCCGGAAAACCTCGACGAGCTCCTCGACGCCCACGAGCAGCGGCAGGGCCAGAAGATGGCCAGGTCCGATGAGCTCCAGCAGGATATCGAGGGCCTGCGCATGCAGCTCGAAGTCATCCGGAAGGCGCCGCTCTGGAAGGACATGCTGTTCATCGCCGGCGTCGTCGTGGGCGCGGCATCGCTCATTGCCGGCCTTTTCATCCTCACGGCGGAACAGGCTGACTACTTTCCCATCGGCGTTCTGCTCGCGCTCATCCTGGTCTCCGCCGGGTGGTACCGGACTTCCCGCAGGAACGCGCAGCGGAAGATCGTACAGCGGGAAATAGAGGCGTTCGAGGCGGACCGGGAAGAGGTCGAAAAAAGCTTCGAAGAGGGCGGCACGGCTATCATGGAATACATGCGTGCCACGAGTTCCGCCGCCGCGGCCGAGCTGAGGGAGAAGGCGGACAACTATCGCCACTTCGCTTCGCTCCGGCGGGAACTGCTGGAACAGCGCCAGCACATCCTCGGCGGCGTGACGGTCCAGGCGCTCCAGGGAGAGTTTGCAAAACAGCAGCAGGAGGTCATCGAGCTGGAGCGGGCCGCACGGGCCGTTGCCCAGAACGCGGTGGACACCTACAGCCTCCGGCAGGAGATCGAGCGCTTCGAGTCCGCGTCCCCGGGCGGCGCTTCCTGGGATTTCGGCTCGCCCGAGGACGCGGCGTTTCCCGGCTTTGGCGCGGCTTCGCCGGAAGTCGGTGAACAGGCGCAGGGTGGCGTGTTCCTGCCCCAGCTTGAGATCGCAAGCCGCATCGGCGGCATCGAGATGGAGACGCTTATCCCCGCGGTGGAAGCCGCGGCCCAGCGAAACCTCGCGGCCGTGAGCATGGGGAAATACGTCAAAGTCGAGGTGGGGCACGGGAGCGAGCCCGTGGTGCATGACCGGAACGACGCTGAGGTGGCCATGTCGGCGTTGAGCCACGGCACCAAGGACCTGCTTTATTTCTGCCTCAGGACGGGTCTTGTGGAAGCGCTTGCGGGGAAGCTCCGGCTCCCCTTCGTCCTCGACGACGCGCTGGCGGGTTTTGATCCCGCACGGCAGCAGGCGGCGTGCCAGGTGCTGCGCGCCCTTGGCGCAAAGACCCAGGTGATCCTCTTTACCTCGAATCCGGCCCTTCGGACCGGGAGCGACGCCGCGGCGGAGCTGAAATAGATGAAGGGGGTCTTTGTCACCTTCGAAGGGATCGAGGGCTCGGGAAAATCAACGCAGATCGGCCTTCTCGCGGATTACCTGACGGCTTCGGGGAGGCCCGTGACGCTTACTCGTGAGCCGGGCGGCACGCCTATCGGCGACCAGGTGAGAAAGATACTTCTCGACCCGGCAAGCAAGGGCCTCGATCCGGTCGCAGAACTTCTCCTCTACGCAGCGAGCAGGGCGCAGCATCTCCGGGAGGTCATTCTCCCGGCGCTCGAAAAAGGAAGGGTCGTTCTGTGCGACCGGTTTTCCGATGCGACGCTCGCCTATCAGGGACATGGACGGGGACTGGACATTGACATGATCCGCGCCCTGGACCGGATCGTAACGGGCGGCCGGCGTCCGGACCTGACCATTCTCCTCGATATCGGCGCGGCCGCAGGGCTGGCCCGTGCCCGGGGCAGGAACAGCAGCCGCGAGCTCGAGCACGAGGGCAGGTTCGAGAACGAGGAGACCGCTTTCCACCACCGGGTGCGCGAGGGATACCTTGCACTGGCGAAGGAACAGCCGGAACGGTTTCGCGTCGTGGACGCTTCACGATCGCCCGACGAAGTGGGGCGGGAGATACGGGAGATTGTAGACGACATGCTGCGCATGTCGAATTGAAAATTGAAAAATGTAAATTGAAGAGTGCAAATTTGGACAAGCTCTCAATTTTACAAATTGCTATTTCCCTGTTGCCTTATGACTTTTCATGATATCCTTGGCCACGACCGGCCTGTTGCCATACTCAAGCGGGCCCTTGCGCACGATACGCTGGCGCACGCCTATCTCTTTTCCGGCGAGGCGGGCATCGGCAAAAAAACGACGGCCCTTGCCCTCGCGGCCGCGGCACATTGCGGCGATCTCCGTGAGAACAGCGGGTGCGGCGTCTGTCCCTCGTGCCGCGCGGCGGCAACGCTCAACCATCCGGACGTGCATGTGGTGACCGGGGACGGCGGCGAGATCAAGATCGATCAGATCAGGCAGGTCCAGGCAGACCTGGCGCTCAAACCGTTCCAGGGAGAAAAAAAGGTCCTCATCGTGGACGGCGCCGAAGACATGAACCCGGCGTCGGCCAATGCCTTTCTGAAGACCCTCGAAGAGCCCCCGGGTGACACCCTGATCGTCCTGATCAGTTCCCTGCCCCAGGGCCTGCTGCCCACCATCCGCTCCCGGTGCCAGGAGATAAGGTTCCATCCGCTTTCCCGGCGCACGCTCGCGCAGGCGCTTGTGCTCAGGCGGGGCTTCAGCGAGGCGGACGCGTGGTTCATCGCGGCGCTTGCCCAGGGAAGCATGGGCCGCGGCCTCGATATGGACGTGGAGCGGGAAAAAGCGGAGCGCGAGGAATTCCTCGGCCTCTGGTCGCGGCTGGGCGACATGGGCGCCGATGAAGCGCTCGCACATGCCGACGCTCTCGCCAAGGACCGGGAGCGGTTCGATCGGCTGCTCGACAGGGGCGTTCAGTGGCTCCGGGACGCCGTGGTCTTTCACGAGACCGGCGATGAGAAGCTCCTTGTTTATGCCCACGGCGGAGACGCACTGAAGGAGCGTTACGAAGGAGTCTCCCTGGAGAGGATGCTGCTGGACATAGATCTCTTTAGTGCGAGCAGGAGCCTGCTTGGTCGCCGCGTGAGCGCCCAGCTTGTGGCGGAGAACCTGCTGCTGAAGATAGGAAGGAGATGAGATAATGCGGAATTCGGAATGCGGAATGCGGAGTGAAAAGAAGAGATGTCCTCAGGACATGCTTTTCTTATTATTTTATTCCGAATTCCGCATTCGGCATTCCGCATTCGTATTATGAAGATAGCAGGCATACGATTCAGAGAGAACTGGAAGGTCTATGACTTCGACGCCACCGACTTTGATGTCTCCGTGGGCGATATAGTCATCGTCGATTCGGACCGGGGCCCGGGGTTCGCGCGGGTAGTGCGGCTGAAACAGTCGCAGGAACCGCCGGCGGCTCCGACGGAGCAGAATCCTCAGGAGTCAGGGCCAGGACGCCAGGAAGGGAACGGTTCCGGGGACACAGCGCCCGCTGCCGGACCCGCAGCCAAAGGACTGAGAAAGATCATCCGGAAGGCCACGGACGAGGACATCCGGAAGGACGAGAAGAACAGTCAGCGTGAGGCCGAGGGCTTCACCCTGTGCCAGGAGATGATCGGCGAGCGGGAACTGCTCATGAAGCTGATCAGGGTGGAGTATTCCTTTGACGCATCGCGGGCGGCGTTTTTCTTCTTCTCGGAAACGCGGGTGGACTTCCGCGAACTCGTGAAGGACCTGGCATACAAGCTGAAGGCGCGGATAGAGATGCGCCAGGTGGGCGTCCGGGATGTGGCGCGGCTCATTGGAGGCTATGGTTCCTGCGGCAGGGAGCTGTGCTGCTCCTCCTTCCTCCGCAATTTCGAGCCCGTGTCGATCCGCATGGCCAAGAAGCAGGAGATGGTGCTGAACCCTGCCAAGATCTCCGGCGTGTGCGGCAGGCTGCTGTGCTGTCTGTCCTATGAGTACGAAATGTACGACGAGATAAAAAAAGACGTGGCGAACATGCGTGAGGCCGCGAACAAGGGAAAGAAGGAAGAAGAAGAGCTCCGCATCGCCGAAGATCGGCGCGAAGCCGAAGAACGGCGCATCGCCGAAGCGAAGAGGCGGCAGGAAGAGGAGCGGCAGAGGCAGGAAGCCCGGCAGAAACAGAAAGGCGGCGAACCTCGGGGCGGCAGGAGGCCGGACCGGAAGGAAGGCGGCGCGCCGGACCGGAGACCGCAGGCGCAGCCCGATCAACCGCCGCGGCCGCCGCAGCAGCAGCAGCAGCAGCAGCCGGACGCAAAGCAGGCCCCGCAGAAGGCGGAACAGCAGGGAGAAAAGGCCGGCCAGGGCAAGGGACGGCGGCGGTTCTGGCGAAATAAGAAAAAGAAGCAGCGGGAGAACAAGCCGCAGGGGCCGGCGCAAAGCTGAATGCGGATTGCGGAATTCGGAATGCGGAATGAGAACGCGCGGATTCCCATTACACATGGTATGGCCATGGCAACCCGTGTATGTCTTCACCAGGAATTATGTCCAAAAAATTCTACGTTACGACTCCCATCTATTACGTGAACGACGTGCCGCATATCGGCCATGCCTATACCACCATTGCCGCCGACACGCTCGCCCGCTATCACCGTCTCAAGGGAGAGGCTGTGTTCTTCCTCACGGGCACCGACGAGCACGGCCAGAAAGTGGAAAAGGCCGCTGTCGACCGCGGCCTGGCGCCCAAGGCGCACGCGGACATCATGACGCAGAATTTCCAGCGCCTGTGGCAGAAGCTCCATATTTCCCACGATGCTTTTATCCGCACCACCGATGCTGAACACCGTGTGGTCGTCCAGGAGCTGTTGCAGCGGCTTTACGAGAAAGGCCAGATCGAGCGGCGAACCTACGAGGGCTGGTACTGCACGCCCGACGAGCGATTCTGGACCGAGAAGGAGCTCGTCGGGGGCAGGTGCCCCGATTGCGGACGGCCCGTGGAGCGCATCTCGGAAGACAACTATTTTTTCCTGATGAGCGGATATCAGGCCCGGCTCATCAGGCACATCGAGGACAATCCCGGCTACATCAGGCCCGAAAGCAGGCGGAACGAGGTGCTCGGGTTCCTCAAGACCCAGGTCCTCGGCGACCTCTGCATTTCCCGGCCCAAGTCGCGCCTTGCATGGGGCATCGAGATTCCCTTTGACCGCGACTTTGTTACCTACGTCTGGTTCGACGCTCTCACCAATTACCTCTCCGCGACGCGCTACCTGAGCCCGCCCGCACAGGGATCGACGGACCCGAAGGCGCGGGAGCGGTATTGGTGGCCCGCTGACCATCATCTGGTGGGCAAGGACATCCTGACCACCCATAGCGTGTACTGGTCCACCATGCTCATGGCGTTGGAGCTCCCGCTTCCCGGCAACATCTTCGCCCACGGCTGGTGGACACAGGAGGGAAGGAAGATGTCCAAGTCCCTGGGCAACGTCGTCGACCCGAATGAAGTGGTCGATTCCTACGGCGCGGACGCGTTCCGGTATTTCGTGCTCCGCGAGGTGCCCTTCGGCCTGGACGGCGATTTCTCCCCTGAGGCGTTCATCACCCGGTTCAACACGGAGCTTGCCAATGACCTGGGGAACCTGCTTTCGCGCGTGAACACGATGGTGAACAGGTATTTCGGCGGAAAGATCCCGCCGGCAGGCGCGGAGGAGGCGAGCGACAGAGAGCTCCGCGAGGCCGCGGCCGGCATTCCCGGCCGGATCGACGCCGATCTCTCGCTCCTTGCGTTCAACCGGTATTTGCAGGATGCCTGGACGCTCGTGACCCGTGCGAACCGCTATGTGGAAGAGAATGCGCCATGGACACTGGCGAAAAAACAGGATATGGGCAGGCTGGGGAGCGTGCTCTATAACCTGGCTGAATCCCTGAGGCTCATCGGAGTATATCTCTACCCGGTGATGCCTTCAACGGCCCAGAAAATATGGAACGGCATCGGCATGGACAAACAGCTCACCCGGTGCCGGCTGAGTGAAGAGCAGGGGTGGGGCGGACTGGGCCCCGGCAGCGCTGTCCGCTCCGGCGAGCAGCTGTTCCCGAGGATCGAGCGAAAAAATCAGGCCGGCCGCGGATCAGCGCGGACTGACTCCGATGAGGTCAAGCGGAAAAAAAACAGGGAGAAGAACATGGAGAAGACCGCAGAAGAGGCGCAAGAACCGGCGCCGCAGCCCGCGGGACCGGAGCTCATGGGCATCGATGATTTCATGAAAATCGACCTCCGGGTCGGCAAGATCATTGCTGCCGAGCGCGTGGAGAAGTCGGAGAAGCTCGTGAAACTCTCGGTCGACATCGGCACGGAAACGCGCCAGGTGGTGGCGGGGATCGGGAAAAGCTATGCCCCCGAAGAGCTGACGGGAAAGGCCGTGGTCATCGTCGCGAATCTGAAGCCTGCAAAGCTCATGGGCATCGAGTCCCAGGGCATGCTGCTGGCCGCGAGCACCGGCGACACGCTTTCGGTCATCACCGTCGACCGGGACATGAGACCGGGGGCAAGAGTAAAGTGAACCTATTGCGGATTGCGGATTGCGGATTACGGATTAAAATCTGGTCCGAGTGCGGCCGGTATTCGGGTTCAAGCGGACCATCTCTGCGGCGAGATAAGCGATGCTGATCGACACCCACGCGCATCTCGAGATGCGCGAGTTCAACGACGACCGCGACGACGTGATCAGACGGGCGCGCGAGGCGGGCGTCGAATATATCATCACCATCGGGACCACGGTGGAATCGAGCCGTGACGCGGTCGTGCTCGCCGATAAGTACGATTTCATCTATGCGGCAGTCGGCATCCATCCGCACGAGACCAAGGACATCCTCCATCCGGCCTACGAGCTTCTGCGCCATCTTGCCAAGCACAAAAAGGTCGTTGCCTACGGAGAAGTGGGGCTCGATTATTACTACGAACGCTCCGGACGCGCCATTCAGCAGCGGAAGTTCCGGGACATGCTGCGGGAGGCGCGGGAGCTGGGCCTTCCCGTCATCGTCCACGACCGCGATGCCCACGAGGATACGCTCCGTATCCTGTCCGAGGAATGGCCCCCTGAGCTCGGCGGGGTCATGCACTGCTTCTCCGGGGATATTGAGTTCGCCCGCAAGGTCATGGAGCGGGGATTTTACGTCTCCATCGCCGGGCCCGTCACCTTCCCCAAGGCGGACGCCCTGCGGGAGGTGGTGCGCCGGATTCCCATCGAGCAGATGCTCATCGAGACGGACGCGCCGTACCTGGCGCCCCAGGCGTTTCGCGGCAAGCGGAACGAACCGGCCTATGTAAGACACACGGCGGAGATGATCGCCCGGGTGAAGGGGTTGAGCTTCGAGGACGTGGCCAGGATCACGAGCTTCAATGCCATGCAGCTTTTCGGCATCGACAAGATTTCCGCCCACGGGAAGATAGCCTACCCCATTCGGAACTCCCTCTACCTCAATATCACGAACCGCTGTACCGCCGCCTGCACCTTCTGCGTACGCTACCATACGGACTTCGTGAAGGGCCACAATCTCCGGCTGGGGGAAGAACCCACAGCGGAAGCGGTGATCGCCCAGATCGGGGACCCCGCGCGATACGACGAGATCGTGTTCTGCGGCTACGGCGAGCCGCTCCTGAGGCTCGATGTGGTCAAGGCCGTGGCCGCCGAGGTCAAACGAAGAGGCGGAAAGGTGCGCATCGATACCAACGGCCATGCCAATCTCATCTACAAGCGGAACATCCTGCCGGAACTCGCCGGTCTTGTGGACTCGGTGAGCGTGAGTCTGAACGCCCAGAACGCAGAGGTTTACGAAAAAATTTCCCAGCCGCGCTTCGGCCCGGGCACCTACGAGGCCGTCAAGGAATTTATCGGCAAGGCAGGGAAATATATTCCCGAGGTAACAGCCACGGTCGTGTCGCTTCCCGAAGTGGACATCGAGGCCTGCCGGAAGATCGCCGAGGAACGGGGCGCCGCGTTCCGTGTGCGCGAGTATAATGTTGTCGGTTGAGCATGCTCTTTCGCACCCTCCCTTGGCGCAGTCCCCCCCTCCGCCAACTTTATTAGTTTTGGACAAAAAAAATAGCGAGTAGTCCTCTTTTTGTGCTATACTCACGCTATGGACTTGTCTCCGCATGAGGCGATCACAGCCGGGGAGCCCCTGCACCGAGAGGTTCGTATCCTCGTCGTGGACGATAACCCGGAACACCGCATGTTGATCGTAAGGAACCTTCGCCGTGGAATTCAGACGGTCGTCATAGAGGAGGTAGAGACCGGCGGGGATTGTCTCGCAAGGATGGCAGCCGGGAGGTTCGATCTCGTGCTGCTCGACTATACTCTCCCGGACACCAACGGACTCGAGATCCTCGCTCTCCTTCGTCGGAGGTACAGCTCCGTTCCGGTCATCATGGTCACGGGGCAGGGGGATGAGCGGATCATCCGGGAGGCCATGCGGCAAGGCGCTTCGGATTATGTCATCAAGACCCCGGAGTTTCTGGAGCATCTCGTCAACGTAGTAGCGCGAACGCTTGCCCAGCAGTCCCTCAGGACGCAGCTCGACCAGTCAAAAGAGGAGTTGGTCAGACGAAACCAGGAGCTCTCGATCCTTCTCGATGCCACCACCGCCGTCTCATCCCAGCTCGACCTCGACAGCGTCCTCAACATTCTTGCCGAGCGCATCGGAAACGCGGTCGGCTGCACCTTTGTAAAGATCCTCCTCATGACCGAGGACAACCGCGGTCTTGTGGTAAAGGCTGTGCACCCGGTGCAGGACCTTGAGTGGGACCCGGCCCTGGGGCACCTGTTCGAAGTGAAGGCGGGGTCCCCGGTTTTTTCCGTGATCTTCGACCAGGCGCCCCTCATTCTCAATACCGCTCATATCCAGGAACTGAACGCCGCCCCTGCGGTGCAGCGCGGCCTTCTCGGCAATCTCGAACAGATCCAGTCGCTCCTTATCATGCCCGTGATCATGATGAACGAGTGTCTCGGCGTTGTGGTCCTGGGCGAGCGGAGGCATTGGGAGCGGAGTCCCTTTACGCCGGAGAAATCGGGTCTCGCCATGGCCCTCATCCAGCATGCAGGAATAGCGATCAAGAACGCGCATCATTACCAGGTGCTTCAGAAAGAGCACCTCGAGACCATCATGGGGCTTGCCGAGGCCCTTGAGACGCGCGATGCCTATACCCGCGGCCACGGCGATCGGGCCGTGGAATACGCTCAGGCCATCGCCCACGAGCTGGGGCTCACGCCGGAACAGACCGATCGGCTCAGGTATGCGGCGATCCTCCATGACATCGGCAAAATCGGGATACCCGACGATATTTTGAACAAACCGGGAAAACTGACACCCGAAGAGTACGGCCTTATGAAGACCCATCCGGAGAAAGGGGCGAATATCCTTTCGAAAATCCGCTTTCTCGAGCGCATAGCGCCCTTGATCCGCAATCACCACGAACGCTGGGATGGGACCGGCTATCCGGACGGATTACAGGGCCGGGACATTCCCATCGAATCCAGGATCGTGTCAGTGCTCGATTCCTACGATGCTATGACCTCAGACCGGATCTATCGCAAGGCCCCGGGCAGGGACTACGCCATCAGCGAGCTTCGGCGCTGCGCCGGCGCCCAGTACGACGCGGACGTTGTCGCGGCGTTCCTCAAGATTCTCGGCGTCCCGCAGGAGGAGCCGAAGGCAGCCGTTCGGGCCGGGTAAGCAGCACGGTGCGGCCACCGTTCCTCCGTCCGGTTCTATAGAAACGACACTTCGTTTCACCCATCCCGTTGCTCCGCTCATCTCTTGCGGCCATCTCTTGCGTTGACTTTACATAACGTTTCGGTTAAAATTCTTCGTTACTAAATTCTCTTTCCGGAGGTCCGCCGTGGGCAAAATTACGCGCGCGCTTATCAGCGTCTCGCACAAGGAAGGCATGCTCGATTTCGCCAAAGGACTTTCGAAACTCGGAATTGAGATCCTGTCCACGGGCGGCACGGCCAAGCTGCTGCGCGACGGCGGCGTGACGGTCAAGGACGTGTCGGAGTTCACGGGCTTTCCCGAAATGCTCGACGGCAGAGTGAAGACACTGCACCCGAAGGTCCACGGCGGGCTCCTGGGCAGACGGAACAACCCCGAGCACGTCAAACAGATGAAGCAGCACGGCATCGAGCCCATCGACCTTGTGGTGGTGAACCTCTATCCCTTCGAGCAGACCGTGGCAAAGCCGGGTTGTACGCTCGATGAGGCCATCGAGAACATCGACATCGGCGGGCCGACCATGCTGCGCTCGGCGGCAAAGAACTACACCGACGTTGCCGTGGTGGTCTCCCCCCGCGATTACGGCCGCGTGCTTGAGGAGATCCAGAAGACCGGCCAGGTCTCCGCCAAGACCCGCTTTGAGCTCTGCCGCACGGTATTCCTCCACACGGCGCGCTACGACAGCGCCATCTCGGCCTGGCTCGACAGCCAGGTCCCGGCGGACGAGAAGACGCGCTTCCCCAACATCCTCACGCTCCAGTTCGAAAAGGTCCAGAACCTCCGGTATGGCGAGAACCCCCATCAACAGGGCGCGTTCTACCGGGAATTCGGGCGAAAAGAGCCGTCCGTATCGAACGCAAAGCAGCTCCAGGGCAAAGAGATGTCGTTCAATAACTTTCTCGACGCAAACAGCGCGCTTGAGCTCGCGAAAGAGTACGACCGGACCGCGGCGGTGATCGTGAAGCACAACAATCCCTGCGGCGTGGCAACGGCCGGGGACCTCGCAGAGGCATACCGCAAGGCGCGGGACTGCGACCCCGTCTCCGCTTTCGGCGGCGTGATCGCCTTCAACCGCATGGTGGACTTCGAGACCGCCCAGGAGCTCACCGCCACCTTCGTCGAGGTGGTCGTGGCGCCGGAGTTCGCTCCCGACGCACTGGCGGAACTTAGGAAGAAAAAAGACCTGCGGCTGCTCGACATCGGACCGAAGACCACGGGCGCTCCCGAGGGCATGGACATGAAAAAAATAACCGGCGGACTTATCTACCAGGATCGCGACCTCGGCAGGATCGCCGATGTCAAGGCGCTGACCGTGGCGACAAAGAGAAGGCCTACTGATGAAGAGTATGAAGCGCTCGCGTTTGCCTGGAAGGTTTGCAAACAGGTGAAGTCCAACGCCATCATATTCTCGAAAAAAGACCAGACCATCGGCATCGGTGCGGGCCAGATGAGCCGTCTCGACTCCGTGCGCATTGCCGTGATGAAGGCCCAGTTCCCGCTCAAGGGGACCGTGCTTGCGTCGGACGCGTTCTTCCCGTTCCGCGACGGTCTTGATGAGGCCGCAAAGGCCGGCGCGACGGCCGTGATCCAGCCGGGAGGGTCGCTCAAGGACGAAGAGGTTATCCAAGCAGCCGATGAGCATGGTATTGCCATGGTGATGACGAAGATGAGGCATTTCAGGCATTGATGCTCACCGGCAGCACCCATCGCGGCACGAACCGTTGGGCTGATATTTTGATGGAATGGCTTCCTCGCATATGGAAATGAAAAAGGTACTTACAGCGGCCGTTGCATTTGTTCTGTTCCTTGCCGGGTGCAGCAAGACCGAGGGAGAGAACCCTGCCGCTGTTTCGGGAGCGCCGGGCAGGACTGAAAAAGCAGAGGAAGTGCAGGCGCCGTATTACTACGGGCTCATCGAAGAGTACCGGATGATTCTTGCGCAGGATCCCCATAACCTTGCAGCCATGATCGCCCTCGGCAACGCCTACTATGACAGCGGGCAGTGGAAAGAGGCGATTACCATCTACGACCGTGCCCTCAGGATCGACCCGCGGAACGCCGATGTGCGCGCGGACATGGGTACAAGCTACCGGAGTATCGGAAGGCCCGACCGTGCCCTTACGGAATACCGGAAAGCGCTGGAATACGAGTCCGGTCACCTCAACGCCCGGTATAATATCGGCGTCGTCTATGCCTATGATAAGAAAGATTACGCCGCTGCCGTGCATGTCTGGGAGAATCTGCTCCAGCTCTCGCCGCACCACCCGCAATCGGAGCACATGAGGTCGTGCATCGTGACCTTTAAAAAAGCGCTTAAAAAGGACAGGCCATGATCCGCAGTGTTTTGATTTTCATCGTGTTCATTCTGTTGTACTCCGCCCTGAGAACCGTGTTCCGTTCGGCCATGCAGGCCTACCGGAACGTGGAGGAACGGCCGAAAGTCCAGGGGGAAGAAATGGTCCTTGACCCCAACTGCCGCACCTACGTGCCGAAAGGGCGGGCCCTGTCCCGGCGTATCCATGGGACGCTCACCTATTTTTGCAGCGACACCTGTGCGCGCACCTACGAGGACCGGAACCGGAAGTGATTGTGGACCCGCGGATGGAACGGATCGGCGGAAATATTTTCCGGATCTTCAGGCTCGCCGGCGTGCTGGTGCTGTTTGCCGCGCTCTCTCCCGGCCCTGAATTCCGCTCGGCGCACATCAGCGCTCTCGCCGCAAACGTTGCCGCTCTCAGCGGGGACCTCAGGATCGTCATCCAGAAATCGCGGTACGTGCTGACCCTGTACAAGGGCGTGACGCCCGTGAAGAGCTACTGGGCCGCATTCGGCAAGGGGTATCGGGGGGGTGACAAACGGAGGAAAGGCGACAAGCGGACGCCCGAGGGAGAATTTTATATCTGTACCATCAACCACAGCAAGCGGTTTTACAAGTTCATGGGCCTCAGCTATCCCGGCGTACCCCATGCGAATGACGCCCTGGAGAGCGGCATTATCACTCCACGGGAATACGATGCAATAAAAAAAGCCAACGAGGAGCGACGCCAGCCGCCGTGGGAAACGGGGCTCGGCGGCGCTGTCGGCATCCACGGGCGGATCGCCGATGCCGCCGTGCGGCGGCTCCCCGATCCGTTGAACTGGACCGACGGCTGCATCGCCCTCAATAATGAAGATGTCGATGAGATCTACAGCGTTGTGTCCGTCGGTACGCCGGTAATTATCGTACCATGAAGACCGTCCTTCCGCTCCCTGCGGCCCACCCGCCCTCGCTGGAGAAGCACCGGAGCGAAATCTCCCGCTGCATGCGCTCCGGCGCGCAGGCTCCGGCGCACCGGTGCTTCACACCGTGCAGGTGCTGGAAAAAGCACTTTCACAGGATATACGATGGGCGATGCAGGCTGCAGGAAAACAAGAATCATGCATCTTTGATCATGCATCATGAATCGTGCGCTGTGGATTCCGTATGTACCGAAATATTTAACGAGGGAAAGGGGACAACCGGATGAAGTTTTTCATCGACACGGCTAATGTGAAAGAGATACGGGAGGCCGCGAGCCTTGGGGTGGTTGACGGCGTCACGACCAACCCCTCGCTCATCGCAAAAGAAGGCAGGGATTTCAAGCAGGTGATCGCAGAGATCTGTTCCATCGTGGACGGCCCCATCAGCGCCGAGGCGGTGAGCCTTGAGGCGGAGAAGATGGTTGCCGAAGGCACGGACCTCGCGAAAATCCACAAGAACATCGTGGTCAAGCTCCCCATGACCAAAGAAGGCCTCAAGGCGACGAAGATACTTGCTGAGAAAGGCATCCGCGTAAATATGACGCTTGTGTTCTCTCCCATGCAGGCCCTTCTCGCCGCGAAGGTGGGGGCCGCCTATGTGAGCCCCTTTGTCGGCAGGCTCGATGATATCAGCCACTACGGCATGGACCTCGTGCGCCAGATCATCGCGATCTACGAGAACTACGGCTATCCCACGGAGGTGATCGTGGCGAGCGTGCGCAATCCCCTTCACGTGGTGGACGCCGCCATGGCCGGCGCTCACATTGCTACGATCCCCTTTTCCGTGATCGACCAGCTTGCGAAGCACCCGCTCACGGACATCGGCATCGAGAAGTTCCTGGCGGACTGGAAGAAGCTGGAGAAGAAATAAATTGCGTAAGATGAACCGGAGAATGGGGGAATCGGGGAGCACAGCGAAAGACGTCCCCGTTTCTCCGGTTCACCGTTTCCCCGATTCATAAAATACTCCTTTACGGTTGAAACGATGCCTATCTACGAGTATCAATGCAACAAGTGCTCCTGCTGCTTCGAAAAGCTGGTCTTCGGCTCCAGCCCCGAGGTCCTCTGCCCACAGTGCGGAGCGAAGGAAACAGCGAAGCGCATGTCCCGTTTCGGCATGGGCAGGTCCTCAGGTGATGCATCCCCTGGCAGCTCCGGCGGGGGCTCCAGCTGCGGCGGCTGCTCGTCGTCTTCCTGCGCGGGGTGCAAGTGACAACCGGCCGCACCCGTGAACCGGACGTTCGCGAAGACGGGCCATCTCCCCGCAAGGACCCGCTCCCTTCCGGCCCCTACTTCTTTTGCAGAGTATTGCGCAGGAAATTCTGAAATGCGGCGCATGTCGTGTTCGGTGAGGGCGTGATGTTGCATCCGCACCCGAAGTGACCCCACGGCCGTTGGGCGCACGTGTCTCCGTTGATCGTCATGCGGACCCCCTGCGTTTCGCACGTCCGCTGCGCCTCGGCGGGGGTGGACATGGGGATGAAACTGTGGCCGGTGTAGTAATACACCGTCGGCGCAACGGAATCGTGCCTCACAAACGTCGGCTGCCATCCGTTGTCCGTGCATTCCCCGGCGAAGCCCGTCCCTGTTGCCGCGAAAATGACAATCCCTGCCATTACAACCTGCTGGACAATATTTCTCATATTCGCCTCCTTTATCCGTGGTTCCGTATCGTCAAAACAGTTACCGCAGTGGGCTTCATGAATTAGAGTGCACTCTGTGCACTGATGATTGCAGATCGGCATGCTCCCCAAAGTGGAAGAATTGCCTGCATTCACACAGCGGCAACACGTTAAAAGTATAGCAGCATTTTTTCAAATGGCAAGGGGGGCTGTATACTTTGCAGCCTTGGCATCGGTTGTATCGCTCCCCCAGACGCTGTGCCAGAGGAAAGCCGCCCGGGCGAAGGCGTAGGATAGTAGACAGCATGCAGGAGACAGGGTACGGAACTCGTGAAAAGGCGGTGAGCAATCACCGACTTTTGTTTTTATGTCCGGGGTTGGCTGTCAGGACGCAATGGATACCACGCCTGCGACGGCGTCTTCAGCCTTCAGGATTCCTCATCTCTGAATCCTTTTGCGCTCTTAGTCTTTCGAAGAGCTTTTTGAACTCCTCCCGGTCGTCGGTTATCGCGCACTTCGGGAGGGACCGCAGGAACCACTTGCCGTAGTTTTTTGTTTTGATGCGCGAGTCGAGCACTGCCACGGCGCCCCTGTCCGAGCGGGTGCGGATGAGCCTGCCGAAGCCCTGGCGGAAGAGGAGCGTGGCCTGCGGCACCTGATATTCCAGAAAGGGGTTTTTGAGGCGCTCCATCCTCGCCTCGATGATAGGATCGTCGGGCACGGCGAAGGGCAGTTTTGCGATGACGACGCACTGCAGCGCGTCGCCGGGGATATCGATACCCTGCCAGAACGACGCCGTTCCCAGGAGAACGGCATTGGGAATTTCCTTGAACCGCTCGACCAGCCGGTATGCGGGCATCTCACCCTGGCAGAGGATGGCCAAATGCGGGAGGCCGCTTCTCAGGGCTTCTGCAGTTTTCTTGAGCTGGCTGTAGCTCGTGAAGAGCACGAGGGTCCTTCCCTGCGTGACGGAGAGGATGTCCTTCAGCTCGCTATCGAACTTCTGCTGGTAGTCCGGCGCCTGCTGATCATCAAGGCCGGAAGAGATGTAGAGTACGGCCTGTTTCTCGAAATCGAAGGGGGAGTCGAGGAGCACTTCCGTCGGCGCGTCCAGGCCGAGGCGGCTTTTAATGTACGAAAAGGCGCCGGCGGCCGAAAGCGTGGCCGAGGTGAGCACCACGGTGTCTGTCTTTCCAAAGAGGTTTTCACGCAGTGTTGCCGCCAGGTCGATGGGAGACGCCACCAGCCTGATCCTCTTGTTCTCGCGCTCCGCCCAGTACACGAATCCATCAAGGTCCTGTTCCAGATTGTGCCTTATTGCCATGGCAAGCCCCTGCGCTCTCGCTGCGAAGGCCTTCACTTCCTGTTCTTCTTCGTGTGTTTCCACGTTGAGCTTGAGCATCGCATCCTTGAGCTCCAGGAGTTCTTCACTCAGGGAATCCGAAACGATGCGCGTCCGGCGGAGTCTCATGACCGGCTCTTTCTTGAGGACATCGCGGAGGTCCAGGAAGAACAGCTCCGACCGGTGCCTCAGCTCCTCGACCAGCCCCTTGACGACTTCTCCCTCATGAGTGTGCGCCGTAAGACGGGTAAGCATGCCCTTGCGGGTTCGCTGACTCAAGAGGGAATCGAGAAGGTAACGGACGGCAAAATTCGAAACTTCAATGCCGAGGTAGTCCGTGGCCACGTCCTCGATCTGATGCGCCTCGTCAAAGATGACGGTACGGTACGCGGGGAGCACGTTGCCGCCCGTTGCCATGTCCGCAAAGAACAGGTGGTGGTTCGCCACGAGGACCTGCGCCTGCTGCTCCCGGGCCTTCGCCTTCTGGTAGAAGCAGTCCTTGTAGTAAGAACAGTCTCTGCCGAAACAGAGGTCCGACTGCCGGCACGCCTTTGTCCAGAGGCCCGGCGGGGGCTCGGCCTCCAGTTCGCTCCGAAGGCCCGTGCGCGTAGCGGTGGACCATTCGAACAGGCGGTTGAGAGGATCCCGCTCGGCATGATCGTAGAGGTCATGCATCCGCAGTTGATCGAACCGCCGGAGACACAGGTAGTTTTCTCCACCAACGCACAGGGCGAAGCGGAAATCGCCCAGGACCATTTTGAGGAAGGGCAGGTCCTTCTGTACGATCTGCTGCTGGAGGGCCTTGGTGTAAGTGGACACCACAACGCGGCAATTTTCCTCGCGTGCCCGGAGGATCACGGGCACAAGATAGGCCAGGCTCTTTCCCACGCCGGTTCCTGCTTCGACGACGAGGTGTGTTTTCGTCCGGAGCGCCGTCTCCACAGCCTCGGCCATCTCCAGCTGCTGGGGACGGTGCTCATATGCAGACTTCATGGCCCGGTCGACGGACCCCATTTTTCCCAGAATCTTCGCGATCTGCATAGTGGCTTAGATTAACATACCGGCGGAGGGAAAGCAAATGGTCACGCCGGGGATGGCAACACCGGGATTGCCGCCAGGGGCTTTTCATATTGACAAGGATTCCCTGTTTTGTTACAGTTGCGGCTGTCACGGCAAAGGTAATGCGGCACGGAACCAGCGGGAGATGATGACCGGGGTTTCAGTGACGTCCCGGCATTCGATGCGGCTGTGGTTGTGTTCTAAAGAATTCAGAATGAAGAGGGAGGCTGGAATGGCGGAAAAATTGGCAATTGTTGTCGGAGGCGGGCCGGCGCCGGGGATTAACGGAGTGGTCAGCGCCGTTACCTTCGAAGCGATCAAGCATGGTCTTCACGTTGTGGGCATCTATGACGGCTTCAAATGGCTGTCCAAGGGCGATACGAGTCACGTGATGGCGCTCAAGAACGACGAAATCTCGCGCATTCACCTGCGGGGAGGTTCCATCATCAGGACGTCCCGCGATAACCCCACGAAAAGCCCTGAGAAAATGGCCAACGTAATCAAGGCATTGACGAGTCTCGGTATCCGCTACCTCGTTACCATCGGCGGCGATGATACTGCTTTTACGGCGACCCGCGTGGAGAAGGAGGCGGGCGGAAAAATTGCAGTTTGCCATGTGCCCAAGACCATCGACAACGATCTGCCGCTTCCGCACGGCGTTCCCACCTTCGGGTTCGAGACCGCGCGCCAGCTCGGTACGCAGCTCGTGGAGAACATTATGGAGGACGCGCGCACCGCGGGCAGATGGTACTTCGTGATCGCCATGGGCCGTTCGGCGGGACATCTGGCCCTGGGCATGGGCATGGGCGCCGGCGCCACACTCACCCTTATCCCGGAGGAGCTGGGAGAGAAGATATCCCTGAATAAGGTCGTATCCATCCTCGAAGGCGCGATCATCAAACGCCTTTCCTACGGTAAAAACCACGGCGTTGCCGTTATCGCCGAAGGCGTGGCGACCAGGCTCAATCCCGACGAGCTTGCTATCCTCAAGAACGTGCCCCGTGACGATCACGGCAATATCCGCCTGGCCGAGATCCCCCTTGGCGATATGCTGAAACAGAAGGTCGTTGAGGACCTCGAGGCCATGGGGATCAAGACCACGGTCATCGCAAAAGACATCGGCTATGAACTGCGCTGCCAGCCGCCTATTTCCTACGACCGGGAATACACGCGGTACCTGGGCTACAGCGCCGTTAAATTCCTCGTCTCCGGCGGCTCCGGCGCCATGATCATGCTCAAGGAAGGCAAAAGCCTGCCCATCAAGTTTGCCGACCTCCTCGATCCCAAGACGGGCAAGACCCGCATCCGCACGGTGGACACGAACTCCGACGATTACCACATGGCCAGGCGGTACATGATCCGGCTCGAGAAGGAGGACATGGAAGGGGAGGCGCTCAAGACGATCGCGGCAACGGCGAAGATGGGACCCGAAGAGTTCAAGAAGCGATTTTCTCTTGCCGTCGAATAGAATAAGCCGGCGGACGGGGAACAGCGGGTACGACCGCTGTTCCCCGTCCCTGGTTAGAAACGGATTTTTTTCTCGCGTGCGATGTTTTTGAGGATGATGAGCGCGTTGTGGAGCCGCTGGAGTCTGAGGTTTCTCTTCCTCAGGGCAACGGGGTCGTGGAAGGCAACCTGCTCGTTCCGGATGGCTATGAGACCCTTGCTCAGGTGTTCGTTCAGCCCGGTGATCATATCCTTGTCGAATTTTTTCAGAAAGAGCGGGTTCACCGTGACCAGCCCTTCGGCCACGTCGGAGGCGACCGCCTTCATGCTCTTTCCCTTGAATCCGCTCTCCGCCATAGTGTGATCCTATGCCTTCCGGAATGCCTTGATGGCCTTTTCAAGGAGTTCCTGTTTTTTCCGTACGCTTTCCAGGTGCTTTCGGAGCGAGCTTCTGTCCGCGTCCGCCTGCACGGCCTTTGAAAGCGCGTCGATTTCCTGGAAAAGATCGCGCGCCGAATCGTCGGTGAGCGTCTGGGCGTTCCTGCTGTGCTCGCACAGGAGAGAGACGGAACGGGCCAGTTCCTTCAGCAGGGGATCGTCGGCATCCCTGAGGCGCAGGTTTAATGCCGTTTCACCTTCCGCCATCATATCGATAGCGTGCCGTATCCTCGTGAGGGGCCCGAGGAACTTGTGGGAGTAAAGGACGCCTATGATGCCGATGAAGACAAGGAGGACGACAAGGGCTATCGGGAGAAAAAGGGGAAGTTGGAGAATCTCAGCCAGCTTCTGGAATACCCGGAGCAGGACCGTGTAGGCGATGAGAGTAAAGATGAGAAATATGATGAATCGGGCCTGCGGTCCCGCCGCGCTCAGGTACCCCTTGCCTTTGGAGATCAGCTGCCTTTTTCTCGTGGTCATAGAGTGTCGGTACCCTCGGTTCGGGAGCATGCCGGCGGTGAGAAAAAGCGCGCCGAAGCGGCATTGCAGGTAATTATACCGGCAAAACGATGTTTGGTCAAGGTCATAATTTTGGCTTGAACTGGAGCGCCCCCTGTGGTAGAGTTTGTTCATGCCGCTCTACGACCCGCTCAACCGTTGCATCGACTACCTGCGGATATCCGTGACCGATCGCTGCAACCTCTCCTGCGTCTACTGCAAGCCCAGGGAGCGCATGAAGGTCCTTCCGCATGACGAACTCCTCACGTACGAAGAGATCCTTCGGCTGGCGTCCGTGGCCGTACCGCTCGGAATTTCCCGGTTGCGCATCACGGGAGGCGAGCCGCTGATCCGTCGCGGGATCCTCGACTTTATCTCATCGCTTCATGCCCTGGACGGCATCGAGGACATAAGCCTCACCACGAACGGCGTACTGCTCGAAGAGATGGCCCCGGGGCTGCTCGCGGCCGGGATTTCACGCCTCAATATCAGCCTCGATTCGCTTGACGCGCGGCGGTTCCGCGAGATCACGGGCAGTGACAGCTGGGACCGCGTCTGGCGCGGGATCAGTCGGGCCGAGGCCCTCGGATTTTCACCGATCAAAATCAACATGGTGCCGGTGCGCGGCGTGAATGACGACGAGATCGCCGCCTTCGCCCGGCTCACCGTCGCCCGGCGCATCCACGTCCGGTTCATCGAGTTCATGCCGATCGGCGCTCACGACCGCTGGCACACCGATGCATGCGTGACCGCGGACCGCGTGCGGGAGATCATCGAGCGCGAGGTCGGCGTCCTCGTGCCCTTTGCCGCGAAGAAGTCGGCCGGCCCATCCGACAACTATCAGATTACCGGGGGGACCGGCGTGATCGGGTTCATCAGCCCGATCAGCAAGCACTTCTGCGCGTCCTGCCGCCGCCTCAGGCTCACGGCTGACGGGAAAATACGGCCGTGCCTCCTTTCGGACACGGAGATAGACGTCAAAGCCCCCATGCGGGGCGGGTGTGAAAGCGGAGAACTGGAACGGTTGCTCAGGCTTGCGCTCCAGGTCAAGCCCGAGCGGCACTACCTGCACGAGACACCGTCAGGATGCTACCAGAGAACGATGTCGAAGATCGGAGGATAAGAGATATAAATTCCAAATCACAAGCGCCAAATCCCAAATACATGAACAACCAAATTTGATTCATTCGTAAAAGTCCTAAAAGCCGTCTTTGCGAGCGTAGCGAAGCAATCTCGTAGTTTGTAACTGTCTGAAAAAACGAGATTGCCGCGTCGCTCCGCTCCTCGCAATGACAGCACTGGGGACTTCTTACGAGACCATCAAATTTCAATAATCAAACAGTTTGATATTTGAAGATTTGAATTTTATTTGTGATTTGTAAATTGAGATTTGGAATTTCTCTTTTAAGGGGCATGTCAAAACTTACCCATTTCGACGAGCAGGGAGCCGCCCGCATGGTGGACGTTTCCACCAAGGATGAAACGGACCGCGAGGCCGTTGCCGCCGGACGCGTCACCATGCTGCCGGAGACGCTGCGCCTCATCATGGACCGCAAGATGTCCAAGGGGGACGTCTTCGGCGTCGCCAGGGTGGCCGGGATCATGGCCGCAAAAAAGACCGACGGCCTCATCCCCCTGTGCCACGGCCTCAATCTGACGTCCGTGGAAATTTCATTCAAACCCGACGAGGGAGCGTCCTCTGTGGAAATAGAGGCCGTTGTCAGGACCACGGGCAGGACCGGCGTGGAGATGGAAGCGCTGGCCGCCGTTGCCGTAGCAGGGCTCACGATCTACGATATGTGCAAGGCCGTGGACAGGAACATGACGGTGACGGACATCCGTCTGGTCCGCAAGACCGGGGGAAAGAGCGGAGCGTTTGAGAGAACATAGGACGATGTCCGATCCATGATCCATAATGAAAACTTGTAACTGCTCAGGTCAGCCACTTCGCTTCGGCGCAAAGGCGCGCTTTTTTGCGCCAGTGCTCAGCGGCAGGACCGATTTTTAAGCGTCGTTTTTAATAAATTTGCACTTTTCAATTTTCAATTTACAATTTACAATTCCTTTATGCGGGTTAGGAGGGATATATTGAGAAAAATGTTTTTTGTACTTGCGTTCGGCATGCTCTTCGCCGGCATCGCCGGCGCCCAGAGTGTGGAACTTGGTCTCAGGGCCGCAGTGGGAGATTCCTCTGATATTCGCGTTGTGTACAGCGAGTACTACGAGGTCCAGCCGACGGTCGTTCTTGAACTGGAGAAGCGCCGTCTGCCCGCTGATGACATCAGCGTTCTCCTGTTCCTGTCCCGGCAGTCCCGTGTGTCTCCGGAGGTGGTCCTGCAATGGCGGCTTGCCGGAGAGAACTGGTGGGCAATTACGCAGCGGCTCCGGCTCGAGCCCACGGTGTATTATGTTCCGGTACCCGATCACGTGCGGCCGGGACCGCCTTACGGCAAGGCATACGGCTATTATCGGAAGCACCCGCGGGGCGGAGGCAAGACGTCTCTGCGCGAGGCGCTCCAGAAACAGGAACAGCCCGATTTTGACGATAGCGACATAAGGAATCTTGTCCAACTGAGGCTCGTCTCGGATTATTACGGGCATCGCGCCGAGGATGTCATGGGCCGCCGCGAGCGGGGTGAGGACTTCGGCGGTATGATCCGGGTCGAGTATGAGAAAAAACACGGGAAAGCCCGCCTGACAAAAGAGCAGAAGCAGGAACTGAAGCAGGAAAAGAAACATCGGAAAAAGCATGGCTTCGACGATGACGATGAATACTCCGGAAAGGGAAAGGCGTGGAAGAAGCACAAAAGGGAAGATTAGCCACGAGGGCGGGGGCCGTCAGTCCCCGCCCTTTTCGTTGAGGCAAAATATGGAATGCAAAGATGTTAAAAAAGAGGAACTGCTTGAAGAAGAGAAAAAAATGAGAAGACTGCGGTTCATTGTGGACCTCACCCAGGCAATCCTGATGCAGTCAGACCTCACCATGAGGGAGGCTTTCGACCTCCTCGGAAATACCAAAAAAGCGGCGCTCCTTCTTTTTCCGGACAAGGAAGCGGTATATGAGCTTTTGTATGCCCCCCGGTTCCGCAGGATCGTGCGTGAACGGTTCGTCATCCCCGGCGGACCGGCCAAAAAGCTCAGGAAATAAACAGCCCTGCAGTCCCTGAATCGTGGAATTCAGTGTTTAAAATTCAATATAATCATAGAAAGCCGCATAACTACGGGGAGATGAAAAAAACAGCCGGATATTGCGCTGCGTGCATGGAGTCGATGCCATCCCGTGCTTCCATTGAAGGCGGGATGGCTTTTTTGTGCCGGCAGTATCAGCGGTATCCGATCTGATCGTTGTGAAGGCAATAAGGGCTTGACACCCTGGGGCGCGATATGTTAGATTATTAGCACTCTAATAGAAAGAGTGCTAAGCACTGACCTGACGAGTCGGCAAAGCGATTTTCCCGGTTTTTCGTGGCTACTCAGGTCAGCCGCTTCGCTTCGGCGCAAGGCGCGCCAGTTTGCTTTGAGACGTTTACCGTGCCGTTGCACAGGCACCCGCAACGCTTTCGCTTCGCACGCGTTGTATGGGGGGTAGCGGCGTTTCGTTGTGGATCCCTGTCGCGCTTTGTTGCGCCTGTGCTCAGCGGCAGACCTGAGTAGTTACGGTTTTTCTTATGGAGTTAGAAGACAGAAATAAAAAAGTCCTCCAGGCTGTCATAGACAGCTATATTGCTACCGGGGCGCCGATAGGCTCGAATGTGCTGGTGAAGAAGTATGACTTCGGCCTGAGTTCCGCCACGCTGCGAAATATTATGGCAGAGCTTGAGGAATCGGGTTTTTTGACCCATCCTCATACGTCGGCCGGAAGGATCCCCACGGACAAGGGGTATCGGTATTATATTGACAGCCTGATCAGCCTTGACGACGACGCCGATAGTATTGAAGACCGGCTGAAGGATGCTCCTGCTCTTCACAGCGGCAACCTGCACGTGCTGATGGAGGAGGCGAGCCAGTTTCTTGCCACGCTTTCCCGGTATACGGGGGTCGTGATTGCGCCCTCCGAGCCGGAGGGCAAGTATAAGCATATTGAATTTATCCGCCTGCGAAGCCGGCAGGTTCTTATCATTTTCGTGACGAGCACCGGCTCGGTGCAGAATAAGCTCATCGAGCTTGACGAACGGATATCGCAGCACGAGCTGAATGCCTTCAGCAGCTATATCGACGGAGAGCTTGAGCACGGGTCTCTGAACGAGGTTCGCGACCGTTTGCTCGATAAGATGCGGGAAGAGAAGCAGCTCTTTGCGCGGCTCATGGATGAGACGTACCGGGCGAGCCGGGCGGTCCAGGAACGCGACACCGATAAGGTGTATATCGGAGGGGCGTCGCAGATACTCGATACCCTTGAGTTTGCCGACGTGGATAAGATGAAGGCGCTGCTCAACGCTTTTGAGGACAAATACAGGCTGCTGAAGCTCCTCGACAAAAGCGTGGCAGCGGAAGGCATCAAGGTCTTTATCGGGGCGGAAAATCCGTTTTTTGAGATGCAGGAGTGCAGCCTGATCGTTGGCAACTACCATGCCGGTGCGAACGTTATCGGCAGCCTGGGGGTGATCGGCCCGGTGCGAATGGACTACCGGCAGGTGATCCACGTGGTGGATTACACGTCGAAGCTGCTTTCCCGTATACTGGACGAACGACTTCAGAGAGGCATCGCGCATGAAGCAAAATGAGGCTGAGGACCTCGAACAGGAGGCTGTAGCATGGAAGCCCCCGGTGAACGAGGCGGAGGAAGCGCCGGCGTTCGAAGAGAAGGGAACGAACGTCCAGCAACTCACCCAGGCGCTTGAACAAAAAGCCCGCGAGGCCGCTGAGGCACAGGACCGGTATCTGCGGACCTCCGCGGACTTCGAGAACTACCGCAAACGGATGCAGCGCGATCTGGGGGAGTTCCGTAAATACGCGAATGAACAGCTCGCGTTGGAGATCTTGTCCGTGGTAGATCATCTGGGGCTTGCGCTCAAACACGCGGGCGCAGCAGAGGAATCCACGAAGGGACTGCGCGAAGGCATCGAGCTGGTGTACAAGCAGCTCCGGGATGTGCTTGAGAAATTCGGCATCAAAGCCTTCGCGGCCGAGGGAGAGCAGTTTGATCCGGCAAAACATGACGCCGTGATGCAGGAGATGACGGACAAGGTTCCCGAGAATACGGTGGTGCAGGTCCTGCAGGACGGGTATCTGTATTATGACAAGGTGCTCCGTCACGCAAAGGTGAGCGTGGCCGGGAAGCCGCAAGGTGAAAAGGCCGAGGCGGAAAATTAAACTAAGGAATCGGCGAAAGGGCGAGCCGGAGAAGCGGCTTTGTTAACGGGCCGTTCCCGTTTTTCCCATTCTTCGCTTCACATCTTTATCCAGCAGAGATAAGTCAAGGAGGCTCATATGGCAAAGGTTATCGGAATTGATCTGGGTACGACGAACTCCTGCGTTGCGGTCATGGAGCACGGAGAGCCGGTCGTGATCGCGAACGCGGAAGGGAGCAGGACAACGCCGTCGGTGGTTGCCATCACCGAGGCCGGTGAACGGCTCGTGGGCCAGATCGCGAAGCGTCAGTCCATCACGAACCCGGACAACACGGTCTTCTCGATCAAGCGGCTCATCGGCCGGAAATTCGATTCGCCCGAGGTGCAGGATGCGATGAAACACCTGCCCTATAAAATTGTAAAAGCGCCCAACGGCGACGCGCACGTGGATGTCCGCGGCAAGGTTTACAGCCCGGCGGAGATCTCCGCCATCATCTTGCAGAAGATGCGCCAGACGGCGGAAGATTATCTCGGCGAGAAGGTGACGGACGCGGTCATCACGGTCCCGGCCTACTTCAACGACAGCCAGCGCCAGGCCACGAAGGACGCGGGAGCTATCGCGGGCCTGAACGTGCTCCGCATCATCAACGAGCCCACCGCGGCGTCCCTGGCGTACGGCATGGACAAGAAAAAGGACGAGACCATCGCCGTGTACGACCTGGGCGGCGGCACATTCGACATCTCCGTCCTGGAGCTGGGCGAGGGCGTGTTCGAGGTCAAGTCCACGAACGGCGACACGTTCCTGGGCGGCGACGACTTCGATGAACGGGTCATCATGTGGCTGGCGGACTCGTTCCTCAAGGACCAGGGCATCGACCTCCGCAAGGACAAGATGGCGCTCCAGCGGCTCAAGGAAGCGGGAGAAAAGGCCAAAATCGAGCTCTCCACGTCCATGGAGACCGAGATCAACCTGCCCTTCATCACGGCTGATGCAAGCGGGCCGAAACATCTGATGTATAAGCTCACTCGGTCCAAACTGGAGCAGATCGTCGGCGACCTGGTCCAGAAAACCATCGACCCGTGCCGGAAGGCCCTCGGCGACGCCGGCAAGAGCGTCGAACAGATCAACGAGGCCGTGCTCGTGGGCGGCATGACGCGCATGCCCAAGGTGATCTCTGCGGTGAAGGAGTTCTTCAAGAAAGACCCGCACCGGGGCGTGAATCCCGACGAGGTCGTGGCCATCGGGGCCGCCATCCAGGGGGCGGTGCTCACCGGGCAGGTGAAGGACGTGCTGCTGCTGGACGTTACCCCGCTTTCTCTCGGCATCGAGACCCTGGGCGGCGTGGCAACGAGGCTCATTGAGCGGAACACGACCATCCCTACCAAGAAGAGCCAGACATTCTCAACGGCATCGGACAACCAGACGGCGGTCTCGATCCATGTTGTCCAGGGCGAGCGCGAGATGGCCGCGGACAACAAGACCCTCGGCAGGTTCGAGCTCGTGGGCATCCCGCCGGCGCCGCGCGGCGTGCCGCAGGTCGAGGTGACCTTCGACATCGACGCGAACGGCATCGTCCACGTTACCGCCAAGGACCTCGGCACGGGCAAGGAACAGTCCATCAGGATCACGGCAACGAGCGGCCTGAGCAAGGAAGAGATCGAGCGGGGGGTCAAAGAGGCCGAGGCGCACGCCGCGGAGGACAAGCGGAAGCGTGAGCTGGCCGAGGCAAGGAATGAAGCGGACAACCTGATCTACTCCGTTGAGAAGTCTCTCACCGAGTACGGCTCCAAGCTCACCGAGGCGGAGCGCGCCGATATCCAGAAAGCGCTGGAAGAAGCCAAGCGCGTAAAAGACGGCTCGGACATCGATGCCATGAAGAAGGCGGTGGCGGAACTCTCCCGGGCATCGCACAAGATCGCCGAGGAAATCTACTCCAAGATGAGCAAGGGGCAGGAACAGCATCGCAAGGACGACACGGGAGCGAAAGGCGGCGACGGCGGCAAGCCCGAGGAGAAGGTGGTCGAAGCCGAGTTCGAGGAAGTGGACAAGGACAAGAAGTAACCTTTGAAAGACCATACCGAGAGGATAGCGGATGCCGGGCAAAAGATGCCCGGTTGCCTGCTATCCTCTTTTTATGAAAATAAACAGCGTCTCGCAACGGCGCTAAGCTCGCAAAGGTAAAGATTACCGAAGCATGGATTTTCTTTGCGGCCTTTGCGTCTCCGCGAGAATAAGGATTTTGAGAATTCAATATGGCGAAGGACTATTACGAGCTGCTCGGCGTCCATCGGAACGCAACTGAAGCTGATCTCAAGCGCGCCTACCGGCGGCTGGCGCACGAGCATCATCCCGACAAGAACCCCGGGAGCAAGGCCTCCGAAGACAAATTCAAGGAGATCAACGCGGCCTATGAGGTGCTCTCCGATCCGGAGAAGCGGGCGTACTACGATCAGTACGGCGCCGCCCCGGGCGCCCAGGGCCAAGGCGGCTTCGGCGGATACGGCGCCGGCATGGGCATGGGTGATATCTTCGGCGATATCTTCAGTGAATTTTTCGGCGCCCGCGGCGGCAGATCCAGGGCTGCCGCGGGAGAAGACCTCCGCTATAACCTCAGGATCTCCTTCGAGGACGCCGCTTTCGGCGCCTCGACGAAGATTCTCGTTCCCCGATGGGAGCGCTGCCCCGACTGCGACGGCAGCGGCGCCAGGTCCAAGGATGGTATCATCACCTGCACGAACTGCAACGGGACGGGCCAGGTCCGCATGCAACAGGGTTTTTTCAGCATCAGCCGCACCTGCTCCCGCTGCGGCGGCGAGGGCAGGACGATCACCGAGCCCTGTCCCGGCTGCAAGGGCCGCAAGCGGGTGGAGCGGGAACGCACCCTTTCGGTGAAGATTCCCGCCGGTGTTGAGACAGGCAATACCATCCGCCTCGCCGGAGAGGGAGAGCTGGGCTCCTACGGCGGCCCGCCCGGAGACCTCTACATCTATCTCATGGTGGAGGAGCACCCCCTGTTCAAGCGGGAGGGGCAGGATATCATCCTGGACGTGCCCGTCAGTTTTATGCAGGCCGCTCTGGGCGCAGAGTTCGAGGCGCCCACGCTCACCGGTCCCGCAAAATTAAAAGTCCCTCCGGGCACGCAGCCGGGCCACGTCTTCAGACTCAAGGGCAAAGGGTTCCACCGTCTCCAAGGCTCGGGTTCCGGCGACCAGCTCTGCAGGATAGTCGTCGAGGTCCCCTCAAAGCTTACGTCCAAGCAGCGGGAATTGCTTCAGGAGTTCGAAGCTCTGAGCGGCGCGGATGCTGCTCCGATCACCAGGGGGTTTTTTGACAAGGTGAAGGAAGTGTTCGGAGAGAAGGCGAAGAAGTAGCACTATCGCCGGGCTGTCTCCCGGCTTCCTTTTCATACAGGAGCTTTATTGGGGAACCACGAATGATCCCCTATCCTCACATCAACCCTGAAATCATCCGCGTCGGACCCCTTGCAATCAGGTGGTACGGGCTGATGTACCTCATCGGGTTCGCGTCGTCCTATCTCCTTGTGAAGCATCAGATAGAGAAAAAGAGACTTTCGCTCAACAGGGATTTCCTGGATTCTCTCTATACGCATGCTATTCTCGGCCTTATCATCGGCGCCCGTCTCGGCTATGTGATCTTTTACAACCCCTCTTACTATATTCAGCATCCGCTGGAAATCGTTGATGTCATGGCAGGCGGGTTGTCCTTTCACGGAGGCTTTATCGGAAGCATCATTGCCGGGGTATGGTGTTGCAGAAAATTCAGGGCAGAGGCCTGGCAGGTTTCGGACCTCGTGATTGCCACCGCTCCCATCGGTCTTGGATTCGGCAGGATAGGAAATTTCATCAACGGCGAGCTCTTCGGCAGGGTTTCGAATGTGCCCTGGGCCATGGTGTTTCCGACAGGCGGTCCGCTCCCGCGTCATCCTTCACAGTTATATGAATTCTTTCTTGAGGGAGTCGTGCTCTTTTCGGTCCTCTGGATACTGAAGGACCGGGGGCTCAGATCCGGTGTTCTCACATCACTGTTTATACTCCTTTACGGAATCGCGCGGTTCATTGTGGAATTCTTCAGGGAGCCCGATCCACAGCTCGGTTTTATTGCAGGCCCTTTTACCATGGGCCAGCTCCTGAGCGCCTCCATGGCGGCCGCGGGAGTGGTGATTTATTATCTGAGAAGAGAGCGATTACATGCTTGAGGCCATTCTCTCCCAATTTTCCATCCCCGGAGTTCCTGGAAAGACCGAGAAGTTCAGCTCCGGTCTGATCAACGACACCTTTCTTTGCGAGTTCCTTGAAGACGGCAGGGTGCGCAAGTACGTGCTTCAGCACATCAACAAGTCGGTCTTCAAGCACCCCGAACTCGTCATGAAAAACGTGGCAATCGTGACCGCGCATATCGTGCACAGGCTCAGGGCGCAGGGTGTCGACGACCCCGAGGGCGTCACGCCGGCGCTCATCGCGGCGCGGAAGGGACCGTTGTTCCATATCGATGGCACCGGGGAATACTGGCGGGTCTTCCACTTCATAGAATCCGGCGCCGTCTTCGATACCGTCACCGGCCCTGATCACGCCCACGAGGTCGGTCGCGCCCTGGGGAAATTCCAAGCCCTCCTGTCCGACCTGTCGCCGGGTCAGCTGTCGGATACGCTCCCCGGTTTCCATTATACGCCGCTCTATCTCAAGGCGTTCGATGACGCTCTGCGGTCCGATGCGAAGGGCAGGGCCCGGGACGTCGTTGCGGAGGCCGAATTTATCAATGCGAGAAGGTCCCGCGCCCCTCTGCTCATGGACCTCATGAACTCCGGCCGGATACCCCTGCGCGTGGTGCATAACGATCCCAAGGTGAACAATGTCCTTATCCATGCAACGACGGGAAAGGCCGTCTGCATGATAGACCTGGACACGGTGAAGCCCGGCATTGTTCATTTCGACTTCGGCGACTGCGTGCGTTCAACGGCCAACCCGTCCGGGGAAGATGCGGCAGACCTCTCGAAGGTGAGCCTCGACCTGCGGCTCTATGAAGCATTGGCGAGGGGCTACCTCAGCGAAGCGGGCCCGTTCCTCACGCAAACGGAGAAGGAAATGCTTCCGGCATCGGTCAACGTCATCACCTTCGAGCTCGGCATCCGGTTCCTCACCGATTATCTCCAGGGCGACCGGTATTTCAAGATCAACTATCCCGCCCACAACCTCCATCGCGCCCGCGTGCAGCTCCGTCTTCTCGAGAGCATTGAACATGCGGCGGAGAAGATGGCCTCTCTGGTGAGAGATTTTTCCGCCGAAAATTGACGCATTCCGTCTGAAGGCAGACCGCCTTTTTGTTGCGCCTGTGCACAGCGGCAGACCTGAGTAGTTACGCTCTATCACCGATGAGACCGGGTCCCCTTTCCTGATCGTTCCGGTTTGGTGGTATAATTAAAAGTAGAGCGATGCGACAATGCATAAGGGCGGGAAGGGGAGCCGGTCATGCCGAAGGCGGTCAAACTCATAGTGGTCTGCGTTCTCTGCGTCGGGATCATTACCGGCATCGTTTACCTTATCAAGCAGCTTTTTTGATAATGATGGTATTCCAGGCTTCTGCGAGAGGAGGTGAACATCATGAAGAAAAACATGGGAACGGCTGACCGGATTCTCCGGACTGTCCTGGCCGTCGTCGTCGCCATCCTGTACTTCGCCGGCCAGATCAGCGGCACGGCCGCCGTCATTCTGGGCATCCTGGCGGTCATTTTCCTGCTCACGAGCGCCGTGGGCTTCTGCCCGCTGTACGCGCCGTTCGGGATTTCGACAATGAAAAAGCAGTAGAATCGGCAAGAAACAGAGAGAGCCGCTCACGTTATAGTGGGCGGCTCTTGATTTATAAAGAGGGGTGATGGGGCACAGAGATGTCACACACTGTCCAGTTCCCTTGTCATGCGGTGCAGCTCTCTCCAGCGCCGGTAGCGCCGCTCCGCGCCGGGGTTGGCTTCGCCGTTCACCACGTCTCCCCGGGAGACCATTGTTTTCACTTCACCGGCGGTCCACTGGCCCTGTTTGAGCCCCGCCAGAAGGGCGGCGCCGAGGGCCGAGACCTCCTGCACCGTACTCACGACGGCGTTCTTCTGGAGCAGGTCGCACTGCACCTGGACCAGGTAGCTCAGCGACGCGAGCCCGCCCGAGAGTGTGAACGACGCGGGTTCAATGCCGGCCGACTTTATTTCTTCGGCGATATCCTTCATAAAGAAGGCGATGCCCTCCACGGTTCCCCGGACAATGTCCGCCGGTGTGCTGTCGATGGAGAGGCCGTGGACGGACGTCGAGACGGCGCTCTCCCAGTGCGGGGCGCCCGTGCCGTTCAACCCCGTGAAGACCACGACGTCACCGGACGCCTTCCAGCAGAGGTCGTCCACTTCGGCGTACTCCTTGAACATGCCGAGACGGACACGGAGCCATTCCAGCGCTTCCCCCACGGCGTTCACGCTTCCTTCGAGCAGGTAGTAACGTTCTTTATCCGTAGAATAGTGGACTGAGGCCATTAATCCTTTGGCCGGGACCAGGCCGGCCCCGGTATTCACCATGAGAAAGCCGCCGGTGCCGTAGTTGATGCCGCCGTCGCCCTTTTCCATGACGCCGAGGCCGAGCATGGCCGACTGCTGGTCCCCGATGCAGGCGAGGAGCGGCGCCGCGCCGGCCGGCATCTGCACCATGCCGAACCGGTGGGCGGTCGGCCGGATCATCGGCAGGCGGATGCCCTCGAGTCCGAAAAGCTTCATGAGCTCCGGGTCCCAGTCAATGGTGCGGATGTTCATGAGCTGGGTGCGTGCCGCATTGGTGTGGTCTATCGCCGCCTTTTTTTCGACCGTAAGGCGTTGAACGAGAAAGCTGCTGAGGGTCCCGAAGATCGTCGTGTCCTGGCGGGAAGCGGGCAGATTGTCCTTCAGCCAACGGAATTTGGATGCCGAGTAGTATGGGGTCAATGGCAGGCCCGTGGTCTCGAAGATAATGTTCTCGCTCTTGGCCAGGCTTTCCACGAGATCCGCCCCCCGCGTGTCCCTCCAACTCAGGAGCGGCGAGAGCGGTTCTCCCGTCTCTTCATTCCAGATCATGCACGACGACCGCTGGCAGGACAGGCCGATCCCCAGGATTTCAAGCCCTGACGATTTCGCCGCCTGGACGGACTCCTTCAGCACGTCCTGCGCCGTCGTCAGTATTTCGAGGGGGTCCTGTTCTATGCGGAGGCCCTCTCTGAAAGGAGGCTGCAAGTTCTTTCGGGCCTGAAAGACGATTTGGCCCTCCGTACCGACAACGAGCGCTTTGGTGGAACTGCTCCCCTGGTCTATGCCGATAAAACAGCCTTGAGGCATAAAAACTCCTTTCAGTCTTTAGTATTAAATGCAAAAAGATCTATCCACGACCTTTACTATAGTCTATACATTTAAATGAATCAGGTCAACGGGTTCCTTCCGCCCTAAAATAGACATTGCAGATATCGAATAGCGCGATCCGGCAGCACCTGAGCGCCCGGCGCGTCCAGGCGAGCTGCACAGACATGGTGATGCTGATGAAGCGTTTGCAGATAGCCGAAGCATCGCAGCGGAAGAATATCCGTTTCCCGGCAAGCCGCGCGACAGCGCAAAAAGGCTGCCGGTGAGCATGAATGTCTATTTTGGGTTTCCAGAGATTATTGTCAGAGTCCGGTTGAAAGGCCGTGCGATAGATGCTAATATATAAACATTAAAAATCCAGCTAGGTCCTTTTCTCCGGTATTTCATTATGAGACCACAAAGGCTTGTTATAGAATTGCAAAACTTTTATGAACTGTCCCAGAGGTCCTTCCTCGGGGTTTTTCGGAGGCCTTTTTACGTCAGAGATATTATAGAGCAGATGGATTACGCGGGAGCCGGCTCCTTTTTTATCGTATTTCTCGTTTCGCTCTTTATCGGCATGGCCCTCTCTCTCCAGATATCCACAGAGCTGTCTTCCCTGGGGCTCAAGATGTACACCGGGAAGATCGTTGGGATCTCGATCATCAGGGAGATCGGTCCGGTTGCCATCGCGCTCAGTTTTGCCGGGCGGGTGGGATCGGGGATGGCCTCCGAGATCGGTTCCATGGTCCTCGGCCATCAGGTGGATATGCTGCGGGTGTTCGGGATCGACCCGATCAAGAAACTGGTCATCCCGAGGGTGCTCAGCTCCACGATCATGCTGCCGCTCCTCACGATCATCGGCGATGCCGTTTCCCTCTTCGGCGGATATTACATTTCGGTCTTTGTGAGCCATCAGAGCGGTTCTTTCTACTGGAGCCAGATCAGGGCCATCATGGGGTTTCAGAACATTTTTTCAGGGATTGCAAAACCGTTCATCTTCGGGTTTGTGATCGCCTGCATCAGCTGCTATATGGGGCTTGCGACCCGGGGAGGGGCGCGGGGTCTCCGGCAGGCGACGACCACGGCGGTCGTGCTCTCCACCATCATGATCATCATAACGGACTTTTTGTTGACGCGGATACTGTTCTTTGTTCTGGGGATGCAGGCATGATCGAGCTGCAGGATCTCAGGCTTTCTTATAACCATCACCGGGTGCTCGATGGGATCAATTTCAAAGCGCACTTTTACGAAAAGATCGCCATTCTCGGCGAAAGCGGCGAGGGGAAGACGACGATCCTCAAGCTCCTGCTCTGTCTGGCTCGTCCCGACGGCGGCAGGATCATCATAGACGGGCGGGACATCACCTTTCTTCGCGAATCCGAGCTCCTGGATAGCCGGAAGAAATTCAGCATCGTGTTCCAGGACGGCGCTCTCTTTGATTCCCTCGATGTGAAGGAAAACGTGGCCTTCTGCATGCGGGAGTTCTCAACGCTTTCGGAAGACGAGATCGAGAACAGGACACGGGAGTTCCTGCGGAGGGTCGGCATTGAGGAGGCAATCCATCTCATGCCCGATGAACTGAGCGGTGGAATGCAGAGGAGGGCGGCGATCGCCCGCTCGCTTGCCGCATGCGAGCCGGAGATGATGCTCTATGACGAGCCGACCTCGGGACTCGATCCGATCACCGCGGACAATATCTGCAATTTGATAAACGAGCTCTCGGCCGGGACCCCGCCCGGGAGGAGAGGGCTCATCATCGTAACGCATGACGTAGAGGCGGCCGTGCGGGTGGCCGAGCGGTTCCTGTATCTGAAGGACGGGAAGATCGTCTTCGACGGCAGCCTCGATGCGCTCACCCATGCCGGCGATCCCGGCCTGCGGAAGTTCATCAAAGGACTTTTACCCCGTTAGACGGATCCGACGGGGTCACGGGGTTTACCCTAACCCGGACAAGCCGGAATTGTAAAATGCAAATTGCAAATTGAAAATTGTAAAATTGCGGTAAAAATCAAGACATTAAAGAAATATTCTTCCCATTTTGAGAAGAATTTGATTTGTAACTGAATAAAACGTTCCGATGGGGAGGTCGAATGTACGATTATCGAAAACAGCTCGCGTGGTCAAAGCTGAAGGTCGGCATTGTCATCACCGGCGCTCTCATCATTCTCCTGTTCGCTGTCCTTTTTGCCGGAAATATCCAGAACCTGTTCGCGCCGCAGGCGACGGTCCTTGCCACCTTCCGTGACGTGAAGGGACTGCGGTCCGGGGCGCCGGTGTGGTTTGCGGGGGTCCAGATAGGGTCGGTTAAGTCCATCAATTTTACCGGAGACAGGATCACGGCGACAATCAAGATCGACCGCGATGCCCTTGCCTACCTCAAGAAGGACTCCGAGGCGAGCATCCTGACCCTCGGACTCCTCGGCGATAAATATATTGAGATGAGTCCCGGCTCGAAAGGATCGGAGGGCCTCAAGTCAAAAGATACCATCATAGGGTCGACACGGCCGGAGCTCAATGAAGAATTGTCACGACTGGTCGGCGGCGTTGAGGGCAAGAAAGGTTCTCTCGGCAGGCTGTTGGAAGATGACACCCTGTACCGTGATCTTTCATCATCGGCGAGGGATATCCGGTTGTTCGCCAATACTCTCAAGGCCTCCGAGGGGAGCATCAATAAATTCATTAAAGATCCGGCGCTCTACGAGAGGTTCGTAAAGGCATCTCAGTCCCTCGAGGCCTTTGCCCATAGGCTCGCCTCGTCGAAGGGCACGGTGAGCAGGCTCATCGAGGACCAGAGCCTTTACGAGAACGTGAACGCCGCTGCGGTGAAACTGGACGCCGTGCTCGGCAAAATCGACAAGGGAGATGGGCCGCTGGGAAGCCTCGTGGGCGACCGGGAGCTCAAGGAGGAACTCCGGGCAACCATCAAGGAGCTGAACGGCCTCGTGAAGGACATCAGGGAACATCCGAAGAAATATTTCAAGTTCAGTATCTTTTGAAGGGATTATCACGAAGAGAAAAGCCTCTCGGGGCAGGTCGGGATGAGATTCCCCGACGCCGTGCGGCACTCCATAGGATATTCCAATGCATTTCCCGCACTTTCATTGCTATTAGCAATTTGACTCCTCGTCCCGCGCGATGCTATTCTTTAACCGCGTGCGAGACGAGACAACTCAAACGAGGAGGACGAACACCGTGGGCGGTACCGATATGCCGGAAAAAATGAAACTGACCTCTTTGAGCCACGGCGCCGGCTGAGCATGCAAGCTGGGGCCAAAGGTTCTGGCCCGCATACTTGAGGCGCTCCCGGTTATCTCGGACCCCCGGGTGCTCGTGGGGACCGAGGACGACGCCGGCGTCTACAAGATCAGCGACGATACGGCCATTGTCCAGACCGTGGATTTTTTCACGCCCATCGTGGACGATCCCTACGATTTCGGCGCCATCGCCGCGGCCAATGCCCTGAGCGACGTGTACGCCATGGGGGCCAGGCCGCTCACGGCGCTCAACCTGGTCGCCTTTCCCAAGGACGGGCCCATGGACGTGCTGGCGAAGATCATGCGCGGCGGGGCCGACAAGGCGATCGAAGCAGGGGTGAGCATCATCGGCGGACACTCCATCGATGACCGGGAGCCGAAGTACGGGATGGCGGTCACCGGCATTGTGCATCCCGACAGGATCATTTTGAAGGCAGGCGCGAGGCCGGGTGATGCTCTCGTGCTGACCAAACCGCTCGGCACCGGCATTATCTCCACGGCGATCAAGGCAGGGAGGGCGCCGGATGACATGATTGCCGCGGCTGTCCGGAACATGAAGACGCTGAACAAGGCGGCGTCTGAGGCCATGGTGGAGGCCGGCGTAAAGAGCGCCACGGACATAACCGGGTTCGGGCTCCTCGGCCATCTTCATGAAATGCTCCACGCCGGCGGTATCAGCGCCCGCCTGGCGCTCTCCGATATACCGTTCATCAACGGCGTGCGGGAGCTGGCCGGAAGCAGCGTTCCCGGCGGCACGCGGGCGAACCTCAGGTACGTCGAGGACAAGGTGGGATGGGGCAAGGGGATCAGCGAGGATGAGAAGCTTATGCTCGCCGATGCCCAGACCTCGGGCGGGCTTTTGATCGCCATAGCTCCGGAAAAGCTCCATATGCTCCTGTCCGGACTTGCCTCCCGGGGCGTGGAAACGCGGGCGGTGATAGGACGCGTTGTCGAGGGGGATGGCGGGAAGATATTTGTAGAGCGATAGCTTTTTTGGCAGGATAACAGGATTGACAAGAGTGAGGATTTTTTTAAATCAGATTTTACCCGGTAATCCTGTCTAAAATGAGGGAGGTTTTTATGCTGATCGATGCGCGCGGCCAGGCGTGCCCCCGGCCGGTGATGATGGCCGAGGAGGCGTTGGCGAAGATCGGAGAAGGGATCGTCGAGGTCCTCGTCGACAACGAGGAATCTTCCCTCAACGTTTCGGGGTTTGCGGCGCAGAGCGGCATGTTTGCCGAGACCCTGCGGGAGGGCAAGGACTGGAAGGTAAAGATCGTCAAGGGCTATACGTGCGAAACGAGTGCGGAGTTTCCCCGACAGCGTCATTCGGGGACAGGCTCCGTGCGGAGTGCGGAATCGAAAGAACCAAAAAAAAGCCTCCTCCTCGTCATCGGGACCGAGGTCATGGGCAGGGAGGAGAAACTGGGCAAGACCCTCATGAAGGCGTTCTTCGAAACCATGAAGGTTTACCAGCAGCTCCCGCACACCATGTTTTTCCTGAACACGGGGGTGCATCTGACGACAATGGATCCCGAAATCGCGCCGCTGCTGAAAGACATGGAAACCATGGGCGTCGAAATCTATTCCTGCGGCACCTGTCTGACGCAGTATAATCTCGAATCAAAGCTCAAGGTGGGTCGTAGAGGGACGATGAATCTCGTGATTGAAGGAATGCAGGATTTCGAAAAGGTGGTCTGGATCTAAGCTACAGGTTCTTGCTCGACGCCCGCCTGAGGGCTTTGCCCTCGTGGCTGGAAGGATTGTCGGTGAGCAGGAGCGCCCCATCCTCACCGTAGCCGATGTAAATGGTGTACCGCGGCGTGAAGGTCTTTCCTCTCCCGTTGTAGATCCGCATTATCTTCTGCACGTACTTCTGCGTTTCCCGGAAGGGCGGTATGGTGCCCCACCGCTTCACCGCGGTCTCCCCTGAATTATAGGCCGCAAGCGCAAGCGACAGGTTTCCCTCGTAGCGGTCCAGCAGATAGCGCAGGTACTTCACCCCGCCGTCGATGTTCTCGTGAGGGCTGAAAGAGTTCTTTACGTTCATTTCCACGGCGGTCTGGGGCATGAGCTGCATGAGGCCCATGGCGCCTTTGCGGGAGAGGGCGAAAGGATTGAAGTCGGACTCCACTTTTACGATTGCGTGGACGAGGGACGGATCCACCCCGTGTTTGTCGCAGGCGGAATTGATGATGTCCAGGTAGACGCTCGGAATGCCGGCTGATGGACGTGGGGATGAATTTTTGGCGGCACCGGGAGCGGCGTCACCAATGACCGGTATCCGCGCCGGGGCGGCGACCGGTTCCGACTTCACTCGCTTGTGGCTCCTGCCGCCGCTCACGTTGGTGAAATGGATCACCCCGCTCTCGTCGGTGTATTTGTAGATGTCGGCATCCACGGTCTGCACCGGCAGGGAAAGCAGCACGGCGGTCAGTATAAAAGTCGTTTTATTTTTCACCACTCGCACCCCGAAACGCCCTAAAATATGTGGTGCCAGCAACTTTTAAAGTAAGTATAGAACATGACGGCAGGCTTTGTCAACCGGATTGTTGCACCGAAAAAAAGACACTAAGCTCACCGGCAGCCCCCTCGCTCCGTCACGCAGCATGCCGGGCTATGAACTGCGACGTATCCTGCACTGTTTCGGCAGCCCGGCGGCGCTTGCGCTTTGTTCGCGCTGCCGGGCCTCTCGCGAAGGGCGCCGGCGGTCTCGAAAAGGGATTATTTTGTTGACATTTTCAAGAGATACGATATACTTGCACGTCTGTAAACCGCAAAGGAATCATGGGCAGCCCGCTCAGAATCAATGAAACAAACCGTAACCGACATCCTGCTCCAGGCTCTTGTCCGGGCCAAAGAACAAGGCGAACTGAAACTCGAGACGTTGCCGTCGATCGCCCTTGAGACCCCGAAGGAAAAGACCCACGGCGACCTGGCAACGACCCTTGCCCTGACCATGGCGAAGTCCGAGGGCAAGCCTCCCCGGAAGATCGCCGAGATCATCGTGAAACATCTCCGGGACGGGGGCGGGCTCCTCGAAAAGACCGAGATCGCGGGACCGGGCTTCATCAATTTTTTTCTGAAACAGGACCAATGGCGCCAGACGCTCTTTGACATCGAAAACGAAGGCGGACAATACGGGTTCCCCGATATCGGCAAGGGAGAGAAGGTGCAGGTGGAGTTCGTGAGCGCCAATCCCACGGGCCCGCTCCACGTGGGCCATGGACGGGGCGCGGCGGTCGGGGACGCCCTCTCAAACCTGCTGTCCTCCGTCGGGTATGATGTCCAGCGCGAGTTCTATATCAACGACGCGGGCAGGCAGATACGGCTCCTCGCCCAATCGCTCCATGCGCGCTACCAGCAGGCGCTCGGTCATGACGTGCCGTTTCCCGAGGATGGGTACCACGGCAGCTACGTGGAAGAGATCGTCCGGAACTTTATCAAGCTCCACAACAAGAAATTTCTGAAAGTCCCCTTTGACGAGTGCGCTGGCGCGTTTGGAGACTTCGGCAAGGAGGCCATGCTCGCGGACATCAGGATCGATCTCGATGCCTTCGGCGTGCGGTTCGACTCATGGTTCAGCGAGAAGGGCCTTTTATCGGATGGCTCTGTTCAGAAGTCCATCGCAGAACTGAAAGAGCGCGGCCATCTGTACGAACAGGACGGGGCGCTGTGGCTCAAGTCCACGGCCTTCGGCGACGACAAGGACCGGGTGGTGGTGAAGAAGGACGGCGGCTACACCTATCTTGCCACGGACATCGCCTACCACCGGAACAAGCTCGGCCGCGGGTTCACGTCGCTCGTGAACATCTGGGGCGCCGACCACCACGGGTACATCCCGCGGGTGCAGGCCGTGATCCAGGCCTTCGGCCATCCGAAGGATTCGCTCCATGTTCTGCTTGTTCAGCTCGTGTCGATCCTGCGGCACGGACAGCCCGTGCCCATGTCCAAGCGGGCAGGGACGTTCGTGACGCTCAGGGACGTGGTGCAGGAAGTGGGAAGCGACGCGGCCCGGTACATATTTCTCACGCGCCGCTCCGACAGCCACCTGGATTTCGACCTCGATGTCGCCAAGGAGCAGTCGCGGGAAAATCCCGTGTACTACGTCCAATACGCCCACGCCAGGCTCGCGAGCCTGTCCCGCGAGGCGGAATCGCGGAACATAAAAGTTCCGGCCCGGGACGCAGTGGATGTTACGCTCCTCGAGCTCGAAGAAGAGCAGAACATCATCAAGGCCTTGGCAAAATATCCCGAGATGATCGAAGAAGCGGCGCTGGCCTATGAGCCGCACCGGATCACGTACTATCTCCAGGACCTTGCAGGCCTGCTCCATAATTATTATTTCAAGCACCGGGTCATCACCGAAGACGCGGCGCGCACCGGCGCAAAGCTCTTTCTGATGAAGCAGGTGAAGACCGTGATCCAGGGAGCGCTGAAGATTTTGGGTGTGAATGCGCCGGAAAGGATGTAGCTCAATTGCGGATTGCGGAATGCGGATTGCGGAATGCAGATTGCGGAATGAAAACCGGCTTGATGTCTGAATGGATTTAAAATCCGAAATCCGCAATCCGAAATCTGAAATTAGGTCACGTGTTCAACTTTTCTTTGATAAAAAAAGACCCCGCTTCCGCCGCCCGCCTGGGGAAGATGACGACGTCGCACGGCGAGGTCAATACGCCGGTATTCATGCCCGTAGGCACACAGGCGACGGTGAAGACGCTCTCGCCCGAGGACCTGAAGGGCATCGGCGCGGAGATCATTCTCTCGAACACGTACCATCTCTTTCTCCGGCCGGGGCATGAGCTTATTCGTGATTTCGGCGGGCTTCACAGGTTCATGGGCTGGAAGGGCTCGGTCCTGACGGACAGCGGCGGCTTCCAGGTCTTCAGCCTGGCGGACCTTCGCAAGATCACCGAGGAGGGTGTGACGTTCCAGTCGCATCTCGACGGCGGGGCGAAGCACTTCATCACGCCCGAGTCGGCGGTGGATATCCAGGAAGCGCTGGGCGCCGACATCATCATGACCTTCGATGAGTGCATTCCCTATCCCGCGACCCGCGACTATGCCGACGAGTCGCTCCAGCGGACGCTTCGCTGGGCAAAGAGGTGCAGGGACGCCAGGAAGGAGACGGGACAGGCGCTCTTCGGGATCACCCAGGGCGGCATGTATCCCGACCTCCGGAGGACGGCAGCAGAGGCGCTCGTGGACATCGGGTTCGACGGCTACGCCATAGGCGGCCTGTCCGTGGGAGAAACCAAGCCCGTGATGTATGAAATGATCGAAGCCTCGACGCCCTGTCTGCCGGAAGACAAGCCCCGCTACCTTATGGGCGTGGGTACTCCGGAAGACCTTGTTGAGGGAGTGGAGCGGGGCATCGACATGTTCGATTGTGTAATGCCCACGCGGAACGCGCGGAACGGCACGTTCTTCACGTCCTTCGGCAAGCTGGCCATCAAGAACGCGCGGTATGAGCGCGACCCCGGCCCCATCGACCCGGAGTGCCGCTGTCATACCTGCCTGAATTTTTCCCGCGCCTACCTCCGGCATTTGTTCAACGCCGGGGAGGTGCTGGCCCTGAGGCTCGGAACGATCCATAACCTCTTTTTTTATCTGACGCTGATGCAGCGAATCAGGAAAAGCCTGGCAGCAGGAACGTTCAAACAATTTAAGAAGGAGTTTTTGTTGAAGAGGAGCGCGGAAGAATAGCAGAAACTCAAATATGATGCATTCGTAAAAAGTCGATAAAGCCGTCTTTGCGAGCGTAGCGAAGCAATCTCGTAGTTTGTAACTGTCTGAAAAAACGAGATTGCCGCGTCGCTCCGCTCCTCGCAATGGCAGCACTGGGGACTTCTTACGAGACCATCAAATATCAAAGCTCAAAGTTCAAACGGCTGTCATTTGGATTCGGCTGTTTGATATTTGTTTGAACTTTGGATTTTGAGCTTTGAAATTTACTTTCCAGGAGGTAATACCATGTTCATCGAAACAGCATATGCAATGGGAGCGCCGGGAGATGCAGGGGCGCAGGGGGGCGGGATGTCCAGCCTTGTTATGATGCTCGCCATCTTCGCCATCTTTTACTTTATTCTCATCCGCCCCCAGCAGAAAAAGATGAAAGAACACAAAAAGATGGTGGAGGAACTGAAGAAAGGCGACCGGATCATCACCGCCGGAGGCATCTACGGGACCGTCGAGGGAGCTTCCCAGAACACTCTCACCGTCAAGATCGCCGAAGGCGTCAAGGTGAAGGTTACGCGCGGTTCGGTGGGCACGGTGCTCACGGAAGAAGAGGCGGGTAAAGAATAATTCAAAATGCAAAATGAAAAATGCAGAGTGAAAAATGACGGCAGTTTCATTCTGAGTTTTGCAATTTAACTTTTGCATTTTGCAATAAATCAGCTATCAGGAGGTTGTGCAATGAAAAAGAGCATCCGCTGGAGACTGGCGCTGATCCTCTGCTCTGTTTTGATCGCTCTGTTCCTCTTTCTGCCTTCTACGCCGGTGTCGGCAAAATTGCCTGAATGGTGGAAGCAAAGCGTGCCCCGGATCGCCCTGGGGCTCGACCTGCGCGGCGGCAGCCACCTTGTCATGCAGGTGGAGACGGACAAGGCCGTGGAGTCGTCCGTGGACAACATCGCGGCCAGCCTGCAGACCGCTGCGGCGTCGGAGGGACTTGCCGTTACGTTCAGCCGCGCCGGCCAGGACATCGCGGCGAAGTTCGCCGAGCCCCTCGAGGAGAAAGTGACGGAGTTCATCAAGAAGAACTATGCCGTTCTCGAGTTTAAATCGCGGGCGAAGGGCGAGTTCCTGTACAACCTCAGCAAGAACGAGGTCAAGCGGCTGAAGGAATGGGCCGTGACCCAGGCGCTGGAACGCACCCGCCGGAGAGTGGACAAGTTCGGCGTGGCGGAGCCGTCCATCTACAAGCAGGAGCAGGACCAGATTGCGCTCCAGCTTCCCGGCGTAAAGAACCCGCAGGAGGCCATCTCCTTCATCAAGACCACGGGCAAACTGGAGTTCAAACTCGTCGATTCCGAGCCCTCCCGTCTCCAGCAGGCCCTCGCCGGCAAGGTGCCCGAGGGCCGGGAGCTTCTCTATGAGGAGGACGTGGACGAGACCGGCAGAATCGTGAGAAGGCCCAATCTGGTGTTCAAGCAAACGCTCCTGACGGGCGACCGGCTCACCGAGGCAAAGGTCGGCATGGACCAGTTCGGCAAACCCGCGGTTTCCATCGCCTTCGACGGCGAGGGGGCGCGGATCTTCGAGCGGATCACCGCCGAGAGCGTGGGCAAGCAGATGGCCATCGTGCTCGACGGCGTGGTGCACTCGGCGCCGCGGATCCAGGAGCGGATCGCGGGCGGCAGCGCCCAGATCACCGGAAATTTTACTCATGACGAGGCGGCGAGAATCTCCATCGTGCTGCGCGAGTCGCTTCCGGCGCCCATGAAGGTGGTGCAGAACGTGACCGTGGGACCGTCGCTGGGCCAGGATTCCATTGATATGGGCGTCCGTGCCGCGCTCATCGGCGGCCTCTTCGTGGTCGTGTTCATGGTCTTCTACTACCGGCTTTCGGGCCTTATCGCCGATTATGCCATCGTGGTGAACCTTATCCTGCTGCTGGGCGCGATGGCGCTCATGAACGCCACGCTGACCCTGCCGGGCATCGCCGGCATCATCCTGACCATCGGCATGGGTGTGGACTCCAACGTGCTTATGTTCGAGCGCATCCGCGAGGAGATCCGCTCCGGTAAACAGCCGAGGCCTGCAATCGACGCAGGGTATGACAAGGCGTTTCTCACCATTCTCGACTCGCATGTGACCACGCTGATCACGGCGGCCGCGCTTTTCCTGTTCGGCACCGGTACGATCAAGGGGTTCGCCGTGACGCTCAGCCTCGGCATCATCATCAACCTGTATTCCGCCCTCGTCGGCACCAAGGTGATTTTCGACATCATCAACTCGAAATGGAAGCTGGAAAAATTAAGCATCTAAATATATTTCGTCATGCCCGTGGAAACGGGCATCCAGGCAGTGTCTATCCGGATCGGTAACCGAAAAACTGGATTCCCGCTTTCGCGGGAATGACAATCAAGTTCTCGGAGGCCATAATGCTTCAAATCCTGCATAAAACGAATATCGATTTCATGGGCTGGAAAAACGTTTCGTTCACCGTATCCGCCGCGCTCATCGCCCTGGGGCTTATCGCCCTGGTGCAGATCGGCAGGGGCAAGGCGAATCTCGGCATAGACTTCGTGGGCGGCACCACGGTGCAGCTCAGTTTCAAGGAGCGCCTGCCCATCGACATGGCGCGCATCGCCCTTGAGAAGGGCGGTTTTCAAGGGGCAACGATCCAGCAGGTCGGGGAAGGCAACAAGATCCTGATCCGGGCGCGGGAGTCCGAAGGGACCGCCGACAAGATCCAGGCCGCGTTCAAGCAGGAGTTCCCGGGTAACTCCTTCGAGGTCGACAGCATCATGGAAATCGGCCCCGTGATCGGTAAGGCGCTCCAGCGCGATGCGCTCATTGCGATCACCGTCTCGATCATCGCGATCATCATCTATATCGCCATGCGTTTCGAATTCAAGTTCGGCGTGGCAGCGGCCATCGCCACGATGCACGACGTGCTGGCGGTGCTGGGTGCGTTCACCATCCTGAACAAAGAGATCAACCTCCTCACCATCACCGCGCTGCTCACCCTCGCCGGGTACTCGCTAACGGACACCGTTGTGGTCTTCGACCGGATCAGGGAGAACCTCAAGCGCGGCAAGCGCGAGCCGCTGCCCAATCTGGTAAACAGCAGCATCAATGAAGTGCTCTCCCGGACCATCATCACCTCGCTCACGGTGGTCCTCGTGCTCATCCCGCTGGTCCTCTTCGGCGGCGAGGTGCTGCACGATTTTTCCCTCGCGCTCCTCATCGGCGTGATCGTGGGGACCTATTCGTCGGTGTTCGTTGCCAGCCCCATCCTTGTCGTCTGGCACGTGAGGACGGGCGGGAGGCTGATTACGAAGTAAGGGAAAAAGCAGAAAACCATCTGGATGTAGATGTTCGCAGAAAATGCGGATTAAAATCCAATGCAAAGAGGTCAGTTATAGCCAGTTACATCAGGTTTATCTGTTCTCCTCTGCGCAAATCTGTGCCCAACATTTTTAACGAACTCATGTCAAACAAACCTATCACGTGCATTACCGTCGCCGGTGCGGACGTCGTTCCTCTTTCAGAAGCAGACCCGCTCCAGCTCATGTGCGGGCCGGCAGGCTGCAGTGCCACGTGCTGCAAGAACGGCCCGCCCATTGTGTTGAACCCTTATGAAATATCCCTGATCTGCAGCGAGGGCGGCCTGTCATACGAGGACCTGCTCGACATCGTTGAGACCGGCCGCGCGGAAGGCTTTCCCCTCGTAATGCTGCCCCGCGACCCTGCCTGTCATTTCTGGACGGAAGAGGGATGCCGCATCTACCGGGCGCGGCCCCTGGCGTGCAGGCTGTTCCCTCTGGGCAGGGTGTTTGACGGCGGCCGTTCTCATCTTGTGCTGCCTGAGCGGAATACCTGCGGAGGCCTCGTCCCGACACGTTCCGGGTCTGTCGGGGACTATCTGATCATCCAGAAAACTCCGCTCCATAGGGAAATGGCCGACCGATGGATCGAGTTCGTCTCCGAGATGGAGCGCACGGGCCTTCCGGACAAGCCTGTCACGTCCGTGGCGTTCCACCTGCTCGTGTACAGCCCCGATACCCCCCCTGAGGCCGGAAACCGGTACCCCGGAGCCTCCCTGGAAGAACGCTTTCTGGTTCGTCTTGTTACTGCACAAAAAAACTTGCCGCGCTATCTGGGGCGTGCATAAACGGATTTTTTCTGCTATATTTAGTCCATAATGACCAGGGCCGGGAGTGGCGGGGGGCTGCGTGATGCCGCTCATCGCATAGGACGCTGTTCCGCTGCCGGCAAAAGTATGGAGACGATAGGGCGCCCTATCGATCGGTGTTCTTCTCCACCGTCATTGGTGATAAATAACGGAGAGCGAAGGAGGATTCGGAATGGGTGACGAAACAAGGATGCAGGTCCGGGAATTGAAGAAGGGCGTGGAGGCCGTGGGCGGTATAGCGGAGCGCTACATGATCCGGTGGCTCGGCCCCCTCGGCAGAAAGATTACAGGGCTGCCGTCCAAGAACGCCAGGCTCATGGCGCTTTTCGGCGTGCTGGCAGTGGTGGTCAGCCTGATTCTGATCGTTACGGATGCGACGTGGTTCCGGAGCTTTACGCGGAAGGGCCACAGCTACGTGACCATTACCTATGAGATGAAGGGCTATGGAATCGCGTTCGTGGCAGGGGTCGCGCTGATCATTGCAGGCATCATGCAGAAGAAGCGGTAACAGCGGCAAGGGCATGGGGAATCGGGAAACGAATTTTAAGAGGCGCACGGCTTTATTCGTGCGTCTTTTTTATTGATAACCTCTATTGACATGGCCTTCCGCGGACTCTATATTATAGAGAATTATGAGGGCGAATCATACAGTCATGATGAAGAAGGATCATAACCGGACCATTCTCATAATTATGAGAATGGTCATACTCGCCGTTCTCGCTGCCGCTGCGGGTTGCGCCGGGCACAAGATGCCGGGACCGGTGGAGACAGTCGCTTCCGTCGCGCCACCATCCATTGCGGGCCCCGAGGAAGGGTTCCGGCTGGCAATGGACTCATACAAAAAGGGCGACCCACAGACGGCCCTTTTGCTGGCGCAGCAGGTGGGGGAGCAGTATCCGAACACGCCCTGGGCCAGGCGCGCTCTCTTTCTTACGGGCAAGGCGTTCATTGCCCTGGACAGGGCTGCCGAGGCTGAAGAGGCCATGCTCCGGGTCCCTGTTGAATATCCGGAGCTCTCGGATTATGCCCTTTACCTGCTTGCAGAATACCATTTCTCCAAGGCGCGGTATCTTGACGCCGCGAAGTTCTATCAGCGGCTTATGGACCGCCATCCCAAAAGCTTCTGGGTAATCCGTTCCTCCCTGCGGAAATCGCAGGCGCTTCTGGAGGCCGGCTCCTACTCCCCGGCTGCCGAGTCGTTCGATAAATTTCTGAAGGATTATTCCCGTTCAGAGTACGGACAGGAAGCGGGGCTGGGTTTCGGCAGGGCGCTTACGGGGGACGGCAAACTCGATCGCGCCGCGCGGGCCTACCGTGATGTCTGCATCAGGTATCCGGGGACTTCGTCGGACCAGGACGTGGAAAAGGCGCTGGGAGAGCTCAAGCTCCTGGGGGCGGATATCCCCGAGCCGACTCCGGAAGAGCGGTATGAACGGGCAAAGAACCTTTTCAAGACGAGCCAATACGATAAGGCGGCCGCGGCCTTTATCAGTCTCTTAGAGGACGAACCGCGCCTGCCCCAGAAGCCGGACGTTCTCCTCCGGACGGGCGTTTCCCTGCTGTATCTGGGGCGGCGATCGGAAGCGATACAAACCCTTGAGCGCATGGTGAAAGAGCATCCCGCTGAACAGCGCGGCGCCGAAGCGTTGAACTGGCTCGGCCGCGCCTACAACAGAATCGGCGATCGCGACCGGGCAGTGAACTCGTTCCTCAAGATCGTCTCGGCGTACCCCGGCAGCGAGTGGGCGGACGACGCCCTCTACCTCATCGGGAATATCTACCGCGAGGCGAACGACACGAGGAACGCCCTCAAATTCTACGATCGGCTGGCAACGACCTTCCCCGACAGCAGTTTTGCCGACAGCGCAATCTGGTGGAAGGCCTGGGCATACTATACCGCCGGTGATTACAAGAAGACCGAGCAGACCCTCAGCGTACTTATCGCAAAATATCCCCGGTCGTTTCTCGTGAGCCAGGCGCTCTACTGGCAGGGGAGGTCTGTCGAGAAGGCCGGAAATAACACGAAGGCCGCCGCATATTACCGGAACGTGGCCATCCGGGCGCCCTACACCTATTACGGGTATCGCGCGGCGGAACGGCTCGCTGCCATCGATGTCCCCGCGGCGTCAAAGGCGAACATCACGATCAACGAGATACCCGATGCGGCGGTTCTCGATGCGGCGATCTCCGAGGAGCCCTTTGACGCCGACGGCCCGCCGGTGTGGACCGACGCGGCGGTAGAGGCACTATCGGCGAACCCGTCGTTCAAGAAGAGCCTTGAGCTCATGCAGCTTGATATGAAGAAGGAGGCCGCGGCGGAACTATGGTCCCTCCAGGAGAAGACGCCCCGGAAACACGGTGCGCTCCTGGGGTTGAGCAAGACATTTTTCGAACTGGGCGATTACTACCGTTCTCTCATCATTATTCTCCGCAACTACGAGCGGTATCTCGAGGGCCCGGCCAGGGACAAGCCCGAGGACCTCTGGCTCCTTGCGTATCCCCAGGGATACTGGGAGAGCATTCTTACGTACTCCAAAAAATACGGCCTCGACCCCTATTTTGTCACGGCCATCATACGGGAAGAGAGCCAGTTTCATGCCGAGGCCCTGTCCCCGGCAGGCGCCCGGGGGGTGATGCAGGTGATGCCGTCTACGGGCGAATGGGTGGCCCAGGCCATCAAGATGCGGGGGTTTGACCGGTCCAGGCTGTTCGAGTACGACACGAGCGTCAGCATCGGGTCATGGTATCTCAGCTACCTCATGAAACGCTTTAAGGGAGATCCCATTCTTGTGGCTGCGTCCTACAACGCCGGACCCGAAGCGGTCTCGGGATGGCTCGGGAAAAACGGGAGCGGCGCGGTTCGGGACGAGTTTGTAGAGAACATCCCCTTTTCCGAGACCAGGGGATACGTGAAAAAGGTGCTCCGGAACTATGCCGAGTACAAGCGGATCTACGGCAGGGCGGGCGTGACGAGCATGCCCGCGCCGCCGCGGAACGGCGAGGGTGCGGAGCAGGCGGTCCGGGAAGAGCAGCCGAAAGCACCGTAAGAATTTAATCGTTCCGAACTAATACAAATGAAACATTCATGAACTGCGTTCACAAAGAGGGTTGAAAAGCGAAGGTTGTCGGCTTCTCGACCATCACCCCCACCTTCAATTCCTCCCCCATCGAGGGGGAGGAGCTTTGGAGAAAGGCATTTTCAGGTGAAATAACAATTGTTGTATCTTGGCTCGAACCCCCTCACCCCAGCCCTCTCCCCCGAGGGGAGAGGGCTGGGGTGAGGGGCGTACAGGTAACAAATGTGAATGCCTTTGCGTTCGTTACAATAAAAGAGGGCAGGGCGATTTGAAAGACCTTGAGTCGCGGTTCGCGGAAATCGAAAAACGGGTCAGGGCCCTCGCGGCCGAAAAGAAGGCGCTGGCGGGCCGCGTCCGTGAGCTGGAACAGGAGCTGGTGCTGGCCCGGCGCGAAGCGCTGGAGATGCAGCACTTCCGCGGCAAGAGGATGCACATCAGGGAAAAGGTGGAGCGGATCCTGAGCGCTCTTGAGGCTGCGGAGAGAAAAGAATAAGCCCATGCTGTTCCTGGTAATGATGAATCCATTCTGTTCCTGAAAACGGACCGCCGCCAGGACGCCGGGAACGCAGAGAATAGATGGATTTGCCGTCCTCCCCGGTTAAGAAAGCTCCGCATACCGTGCGCGAATCGCGTGATCGGGCCTGCCGTAAAAGGATCACCCTTTGAACATCGTCACAGCGCAAAAACTGGTCAAGGACTATAACGGCCTCCGTGCCGTGGACGGCATCGACGTTGAAATCATGCAGGGAGTGTGCTTCGGTTTCCTCGGCCCGAACGGCGCAGGCAAGACCACGGTGATGCGCATCATCTCCTGCTTTATGCCGCCCACGGCGGGGGATGTGCGGGTGTTCGGCATCCCCGTGGTTGCGGACCCGGGCCGGATCAAGGCCCGCATCGGCGTCATGCCCCAGGATGATAATCTGGACCCCGACCTCAGCGTCGTTGAAAACCTTATTGTCTACGCCCGGTATTTTGACATCCCCAGGAAAGAAGCTGTTGCACGGGCGAATGAGCTTCTTGATTTTGTGGAGCTCAAAGAGAAGGCGGGCGTAAACATCAAGCAGCTCTCAGGCGGTATGAAGCGGAGGCTGCTTCTCGCGCGGGCGCTCGTGAACACTCCCGAGATCCTTATTCTCGACGAACCCACCACCGGCCTCGATCCCCACAGCAGGCATGCCGTGTGGGACAAGCTGAACTACCTGAAATCGAAAAATACCACCCTTATCCTCACCACCCATTACATGGAGGAGGCCGAACGGCTCTGCGACCGGGTGGCGATCATGGACTCCGGGAAGATCGTGACGATCGATACGCCGGAACAACTCATGAAGAAGCACGGCGGCAGGAACCTTGAGGAAGTGTATCTCAAACTTACGGGGAGGAGCCTTGCAGATTAGACGGGCCTACAGGGTTCTCCAGCGGCACTGGACCGTGTACACCAAGCTCTACAAAACGAGCTTCGCGCTGAACTTTGCAGAGCCGGTCCTGTACCTCGTGGCCATGGGTCTCGGTCTCGGCGCCTTCGTAAGCGAGATCAACGGCCAGCCCTATATAAAATATATTGCTCCGGGGATCGTCGCCTCCTCGTCCATGTTCGCGGCGGTGTACGAGTGCACCTACGGCACCTACATCAGGATGACGTTCCAGAAGACCTTCGACGCCATCCTCGCCACGCCCGTGAACATCGACGATCTTACGGCCGCGGAGCTGGCCTGGGGCGCCATCAAGAGCGTGATCTACGGGGCAACGATCATAATCGTCATCGCCCTCTTCGGCCTCGTTGATTCCCCCCTTATCGTACTTGCCCTTCCCTTCATTTTCCTCTGCGGCGTGATCTTTGCCGAGCTTTCCCTCATGTTCTCGGCCGTGGTGCCGGGGATAGACTCCTTCAGCTATTTCTACACGCTTTTCATGACGCCCCTGTTCCTGTTCTCAGGAATTTTCTTTCCCCTCGAAAGCCTCCCGCGCGCCGTCTCAGGCATCGCGTTCTTTACGCCCTTGTACCATCTCGTGAAGGTATGCCGCGCGCTTTCGGCGGGAACGTTCGACGGCGCAGCCGGAAGCGCCGTCTGGATCGTTGTTGTCGCGCTGCTCCTCGCCCCCTTTCCGTTCAGGCTCATGCGGAAGAGGGTGATTGCATGAAAAAAACTTACCGCCTTCGATTTCTTGAAAGCCGGAAAAGGAGCGGCCCCCGGCGAGTTATCGAGCGTCGTGAAGAGCGTCTGCTTTGATATCCCCAGGGACTCGCCGAGCACCGATGAAATTCTGCGACGGTCTAGTTGCAGCCCTCGACGAGCTTGCGAAGCCTGATGCCGGCATTCACGCCGTTTTTTACCCGATACGTTGCCTCGGCCTTCTCGTCTTTCTTCACCCGCGAAAGCATACCGGCGTCATCCATTACCACGGTGACCTCGGCCCCGTCTTTAGCCTTGATGGTCACGCTTTTTGCCGCTTCGTCGATCCTGGTAACCGTCCCTCTGAGCCTGATTTCCTCCTGGGCGGCAGCGTCTATGCTGAACGAAAGCACAATAATCGCCGTAAGACAGAGCGTCAGCAGCCTGTTCATGTTTACCACGCCTCCCTGTGGTTTGTTTTTCACGGCTGTCCTCGCCGGCGTTTGCCCCGCTGCTTTTTGCCTCTCATCAATGCGTGTGTTTATGACAGTATCGTACGGCATGGCACTCTCCTTTCATTCACGGTCATGTTTAAGGGATCCGTCCCTCTTGTCTTGAAGGGTTTTTTCCGCGGCTGCACCGCGGGTTGCGGCCGCGGTTTTTGCTCCATGATTTTCCTCGCACGTCAGGCCGCATGAAAACAACAGATGAATATTTGTAACTACTCAGGTCAGCCACTTCGCTTCGGCGCAAGGCGCGCCAGCGTGCTCTTGCCCTTCACGCTGTCGGTACCCGTACCCGCAGCGCTTTCGCTGCGCACGCGCTGTTTTGGCTGAAGCGGCGCTGCCATGACTGTCGCGGCGCGCTTTTTTGCGCCTGTGCTCAGCGGCAGACCTGAGTAGTTACGAATATGTTTATTTTACCTCTTCAGGTGAAAATAATGAAGTGTTCTTATTCGCTCATACCCCGGGGATATGCGCATACTACTTTAGGCGTCATGCTCAGTTCGGATCAGATTTCGAGGAATTCGATGGAGACGGCCATCAAGGCGGGGAGTAAAAAAGGCGATCGTCCGTGAGCGATTATCTCGATCTTTTTACACTGCATGTAATGCTGCGTCCTGTAAACGACGCCCCTCTTTCGCTGAATTGCCAGCTCCATTCAGCCATTTTAATGCGGTCGTCGATCTGAACGCCGTGGGGGTCCTTGCGGAAGATATACCGCAGCGAGAGGAAGGAATGGGGCCGGGGGGCCGAATAGATCATCATAGTATTGAAATCCACCACCCACCAGCGGAAGGGCGGCCGCACATCGGGAAGATGCAGATAGAATATGCCGCCCCTGAAACCGCGGCGGTAGGCCGCGCCGTTGTTCTTGAAGTCCTCGCCCTCGGCATAGATCACCTTCACCGTGGACGTGGGGACCAGAAGCTTCATGGGCCTGTGGATCCAGGCGATCCCGATGAGCACGAGCACGGCGATCAGGAACAGCGGTATTTTGGATTTCAGCGTCATACAGGATTATCGGGGCAAATTATAGCCGCCGTGCGCGCGCACGACGGCTGAAAGGGCTTTTTTGCTGCCCCTGTCTGTTTCTTACATCGCCTGTCCGGCCTCCTGCTCCGCGCTTGCCTTGACAGCGAAAAACAGATAGCCCATGGCGATAAGGAAGCTGAGCAGGCCGATGTAGGGAACGGATATGTCCAGCATCCGCCGGACGGCGTTCAGAATAATGACCGGCGTGATCGAGACGGCCGCGAGGCGTACGAGTGTGACGTACTCCAGGTTTGCCTTCACGATATTGGCGAAGATCATGCCGACGAGGGCATAGATGAGCATCTGGACCAGCCGGTAGATGAACAGGCCGATCACCGTGAAGGGATAGGCCGAAAAGGCGAACCACTTCCGGAAGGCTTCCACCCATCCGTTTACCCGCTCGCGGTCGATGGACAGGCTCTCGATCTGCGAAAGGTCGTAGATGCGGGTCTCGGCTTGCCGTTCTTTTTTCACGAAGATCTGTTTTTTGGTCAGGAGCACGAGCGCCTGGGTCTGGTTCGGCGAAGCGATCCGGCCCGAGGTGTCGATGACCATGAGCTGCGCGCCGGTCTTCGGCTCTATGATAATGTAGGGGACAGGCGCATCCACGGAAACCTCGCCCTTGGTGATAGTGACCTTCGGCACCTGGTTGACGATGGGCGGCGCCTCCCGGGCGATCTCGCGGGAAAGGTCGAAGTGGAACGCGATCATGACGGGTATCCATGCCAGCGCCAGAAGGAGCAGGAGATAGGCCAGGCCCGTTCCTTTCCAGCTTTTTGCGACGTCTTTGTAAAGGGACTTCGAGTAGAATGCCAGGTACAGCGGGTGGAACATTGAATAATGTCTCATCAGCGCCTCCGTTCTTTTTTTAATTCAAAGGAAAGTGTAGCAGATTTTCGGCGTGATGTAAACTCGGGGAGAATTAAATCTACCGCAGAGGCTTCGGGAGAAATGACGAATATTGATGAAGAAGACAGCGAGAAATGAACGTGCCCCCTCCCGCGAGAGGGCACCTATGGTCGGCTGCCGTCAGGCTATTTTATTTTTTTGATGAACTCTTCCACGGGCACGGCGGGGAGGGTCGTGAGCTGGACCGATCCCCGGGAGCCGAGTTCCACGGACATCCGCATCACCGTCTCGTTGTCGGACGCCTCGACAATGCTGACGAAATCATACATGCCGAGCAGGGCATACTGCTTATGGACCTTTACGCCCATCTTCTCAATTTCCCTGTTCACTTCCTGGATCCTCTCCGGCTTCTCCTTGATGGTCTTGCGGCCGTCGTCGGTGAGATTGCTCAAGACAAGATAGTAAGGCATAGTGTTCCTCCTTTTAGATTCGTTTTGTGTTCGCGTTCTGCTACTTTGGGATGAGGTCAATGAACAGGTCTTCTTATTAAAAAATGTAACTACTCAGGTCAGCCACTTCGCTTCGGCGCAAGGCGCGCCGGCGTGCTCTTGCCCTTCACGCTGTCGGCGCCCGTACCCGCAGCGCTTTCGCTGCGCACGCGCTGTTTTGGCTGAAGTGGCGCTGCCATGACGGTCACGGCGCGCTTTTTTGCGCCTGTGCTCAGCGGCAGGCCTGAGTAGTTATTAAAAAATATAGCGTGTTTGGATGGTATTGTCAATCCGGGCTCCCTGAAATCCCATACCGTGTCGAAAAAGGGAAGATAACGATCGCGGACACTGATTACATTTTCCTGGAGTGATGCTGAGGGCGGGGAGTCTGCAAGGCGTTTTATTCGCAATTCTTCGCCGGGTTACGCGCTCATCCATCTGAAAACGGCTTGACACTTCCGGTCGAAACGGATATAGTTTAGTCATTCTAAATTAGTATTCCCGGCATTTCCATTCCCTCATCGAGGTGGCCCATGGACCGCAGAACCTTCCTGAAGACCGCAGCAGTGGGCGGTGTCGGTCTTGCCCTGCCGCAGGGCTTTAATTCCTATTTCGCCGCCGCCGATGCCGCGGAAAAGATCGACCTCGCCGTTGCGCACGGCCCGTCCGCGGCGGCGATCACCAAAGCCGCCATCGACGCCCTCGGCGGGATAAAAAAGTTCATCTCCCGCGGCGATATTGTGGTGGTGAAGCCGAACATCGCGTGGGACAGGCTGCCGGAGCAGGCGGGGAACACCAACCCCGAGGTGGTCGCCGCCGTAGTGAAGCTTTGTTTCGAGGCGGGCGCGAAGAAAGTGAAGGTTTTTGACCGGCCGGTGAACGACCCCCGGCGGTGTTATGTCCAGAGCGGCATTTACGACGCCGTGCGCGCCCTGGGGGCCGACATGGATCACGTGGACGAGCGGAAGTTCAAGGACATGGCCGTGAACGGCCGGGTGCTCAAGACCTGGCCGCTCTATACCGAGGTCTTCGAGGCGGACAAGGTGATCAACATACCCATCGCCAAACACCACGGCCTTGCAAAGCTCACGATGTCCATGAAGAACTGGATGGGCGTGATGGGCGGGTCGAGGCGGATGATCCACCAGAGGCTCGACGAAAGCCTTGTGGACCTCGCCATGAAGATCAAGCCGACGCTCACGGTACTCGACGCCGTCCGCATTCTTACCGCCAACGGCCCCCAGGGCGGAAGCCTCGAGGACGTGAAGAAGCTCGACACGGTCATTGCCGGCGTTGATCAGGTCGCCGTCGACTCCTACGGCGCAACGCTCTTCGGCATGAAGGGGAGCGACCTGGGATATGTGAAGCTCGGTCATCAGATCGGTTTCGGCACGATGGATCTTGCGAAGCTTAAAATCAAAAAACTGCAGCTTTAACCGTGGGGACGGCCGCCCTGCGCCGCTGTGCGGAGATCGAGGAGTCATGGACCAGGATGCATCGAATACTGAACCGACGATAGGGCCGCAACGTCCCGCCCTCCGCGTCGCTCTTTTTCTTCTCGTCGTCCTTTTCATGGCGAATCTCAACGCCCTGGTTGGTCGACCTGCTCTTTCATCCCGATATTTCATATTTTGACGAGGAACATGTGATCGTCGGGATAGTAACTGCCGTGACGACCGCCGTGCTGTTCGGCGTCCTGTTGCTCTACACGCAGCGCCTCGAGAATGCCGTGCGCGAGATCAGGTCTCTGAAGGGGATGCTGCCCATCTGCAGCCACTGCAAGAAGATACGGGGCTCCGACAACGCCTGGTATCCCGTCGAAGTCTATATGAGTAAAAGGACGGATGTTACCTTCTCTCACGGCATTTGCCCCGAGTGCTATGTAACGCTTTACGGAAACCTGCCATCGAGGGGAGGCGAGAAGTAGCAGGCAGTGAAACAGCCGAAAACGCCTGATGCCGGGCTGGCCCCGGTGAAGCGACAATTGGTGGATATGCAGAACCTGCGAAGAATAATTCAGGGCCTCTTCCTGCTGTTGTTCCTCTTCCTCTTCATCCAGACGGAATCGAAGGGAAACGACGAACTGGGATATCCCGTGCGGCTTTTTCTGGATTTCGATCCGCTCATTCTCTTAACTACGCTCCTGTCGGCCCATGCCGTTGCCAAGGCCTTCCTGCTCTCCCTCGTTGTCATCGTCTTGTCGATACTCCTCGGCAGGGTGTTCTGCGGCTGGGTCTGCCCCCTGGGGACCCTGAACAACATCGTCGGGTCTTTCAGGAAGAAGGGTCAGGATGGGCCGGGCAGGAACTGGCACCGCGTGAAGTATTACCTTCTCACCGGCATTCTGGCGTCGGCCCTGTTCACGCTTCAGCCCGTGGGGCTCATGGACCCCATCTCGCTCCTCATCAGGTCGCTCTCGGTGAGCGTCTATCCCTTGTTCAATTACGGCGTCCGGGCGGCCTTCGATACGCTCTACAGCGTCAGTCCGTCGGGCATTTCGGTTGCGTCAGAACCGGTCTATTCCATCCTCAAGAAAACCGTCCTCTCCTTCAATCAGCCCTTCTACAACCAGGGCGTGTTCATCGGGGTCCTGTTCCTCACGGTCCTCGGTTTAAACCTTGTTGAGAAGCGGTTCTGGTGCAAATATCTCTGCCCCCTCGGCGCGTTCCTCGGTATCCTTTCCCGGTTTTCATTCTTGAAGCGGACGGTGAGCGAGGGCTGTACGGAATGTGGGGCATGCTCTTCGGTCTGTCAGGGCAATGCCGCGCCGGACGAGAAAGAAAAATGGAAAGATACGGAATGCCTCTACTGCTGGAACTGCGATGATGTCTGTCCCGCGAACGCGGTGAGCTTCGGATTCCGTGGTAAAAAGGCCGCTGCTGCCATGGACCTCGGCAGGAGGCGGGTGGTCACGGCGGCGCTGTCGGGTATGGTTGCGGTGCCGCTGTTGAGGCTCAACCCGCTCACGACCGCAAACGCAAAGAACCCGGTCCTCCTTCGTCCGCCGGGATCGCTTGAGGAAAAGGAATTCCTGAAACGGTGCGTGAAGTGCGGCGAGTGCATGAAGGTTTGCATCACGAACGGTCTCCAGCCCACGCTTTTTGAAGCCGGCCTTGAAGGAATATGGTCTCCCACGCTCGTACCGAGGATCGGGTATTGCGAGTATCGTTGCACGCTCTGCGGACAGGTCTGCCCCACGGGCGCCATCAAGCGGCTTACGCTTCCGGAGAAGGCGAAGACGAAGATCGGGCTGGCCATGATCGACAAAGGCAGGTGCCTGCCCTGGGCCCATGCCAGGCCCTGCATTGTGTGCGAGGAGGTCTGTCCCACACCGAAGAAGGCGATATGGTTCGAGGATGTCACGGTGCGGGACCGGAAGGGAAGGTCGATTAGAGTAAAGCAGCCCCGCGTTGATCTCGAACTCTGCATTGGCTGCGGCATCTGCGAGGCAAAGTGCCCGGTGCTCGGTCGTCCGGCGATCTACGTTTCGAATGTAGGGGAGAGCAGATCGAAGGAAAATCAACTGCTCTTGTAAAATTGAACTTCGGCTGTCTACTTCTTTTTCCCCATGGAATGGGCCTTGCCGATATACTGCCCGATTCCGTAATACGACGCCGTTCCGATGCTGTAAATGAGGGGCAAGACCTTCTTCAGGTCGAGAAGACCTCCGTCGTCCAAAACAGATTCGTCAGCCTTGACGTCCATGATCTCACCGATGAACTGGGTGTGTAATCCGAGCTCCACGGTCTTTATCAGTTTGCACTCCAGGACAAGAGGAAACTCCTTGATGTACGGCGCATCTACCAGGTCGCTTTTTATCGGCGTAAGGCCCGATTCCTTGAACTTGTCCTCGTTCTTTCCGGAGACGAGACCAAAATAATCAATTTGCCTGGCATGTTTTTCATTCGGAACGTTGATCGTGAAGGCCTTCCGCTCCATCATGCTTTCGTATGTGTAAGTGGCCTTTCGCAGAGAAACCGTAACGCACGGCGGTGCAGAGCAGCAGATACCTCCCCATGCGATCGTCATGACATTCGGCTTTCCCTGTTTGTCATAAGAACCCACAGCCCATACCGGAGTCGGGCAAATGAGGGTTTTGGCGCCCAATGATTTTTTCATGAGACTCCTCCTAACCCGCATAAAGCGGAATTGAAAATTGGAAATTGTAAATTGAAAAGTGCAAATTTATTAAAAATGACACTTAAAAAATCGTTATATTGACCTTTATTTATGAGGTTTTTATGACTTTAGATGACATTTTCAACCCATTTTGAGAAGAATTTTATTTGTAACTAACTATTGGTTGAACTGAGTATGTTGCCTGAACACAGATCATCAATATGCGGCTCTACAAGGAACATTCTATGCTCCTTTGCAAAAACTGTCAATGCCGAAGTGGCCTGCAATAAAGCCGGCCGGAGACAAGCCATTCGATCTCTTAGAATACCGCTTCACGTTACCTATGCCTGCCCTGGCGCCTTTTTTATTGACAATGTGTATCAAATTATATACAATACACATAGAGGTGAAATGATGAGTACAGTAGAAAAAATCAGAAAACAGTTTATTCTCGATCAAGATAAAATCAGGCGGGTCAGAAAGATTGTAAATGCTAAAACCGACACCGAGGCAATTACGATGGCATTGGACATCATCATAGAAAACACCAAAATAGAAACGATGCTGAGATCGATCAAAGGCAAAGGAACGATACAGGATGTCTATGGCAGAACATCCGGTTAAGCTGATTCTCGACACGTCAATCTACATCCCATTCATAAACCAGGGCATTGCTCATCCCACCATCGAAATCCATCAGGGCCGCCCGCTGATCTACATGAGTGTCGTTGTGATGGAAGAACTCTACGCCGGCGCATTTGATGTTTCATCTGTAAAACTTCTTGATAAAATGCATGATACTTTCTCCGGCATGAACAGGCTCATTATTCCAGATGCGATGGACTGGCGGAAGACCGGAAAAGTCGTGGCCCAACTCGGCCGAAAATACGGTTTCGAGGAAATGTTTCTATCAAGGATAACAAACGATATTCTCATAGCTGCCACGGCTCGCAAAATCGGCGCCGTCGTTGTAACAAATAATCAAAAAGATTTTCTCAGAATACAGGAATATATTGATTTCAAAATTTACTAGCGATAGTACGTTACGAGAAGAGCAAACTGTCGGCATTGCGCACCTGGTTCGTCTTCTGCATCCCTTGATCGAAGGAAGGCTTGCGGGCGGTTTTGAAGGGATGGATGTCGGTCACCGGCTGCGCGTGCAGCTCATCAGCACGGACGTGGAGCGCGGATATATCGACTTCAAGAGGGTGGGCTGATCGTTGGGAATATTTATTCCATTTGGGATGTTAGCCGACAAACGGCTGTAACAATATCAAGTAGTTATGTTCATTTTATTTTACAAAAAAACGTCTTTTTGCTACACTGCTATCTGGCGCTTAATTACATGGTTAGGCGCCTTTGAGGACTGAATGAACAAGCATCACATACTCGAAGAAATCAAGCGTACCGCCGAAGCCAACGGCGGCCTGCCTCTGGGTAAGCAGCGGTTTCTGACAGAGACCGGAATTCGAGAGTCCGATTGGAGCGGTCGATTTTGGACCAAGTGGAGCGACGCTGTTCGCGAGGCAGGCTACGAACCGAACGCAAAACAGACCGCGTTCGATAGTAAAAGGCTTCTTGAGAAACTCGCGAGTTTGGTCCGGGAGCTTGGCCACTATCCGGTCGCAGCGGAGTTGCGCATGAAAGCGCGATCCGATCCAGACTTCCCAAGCCACAATACATTCTCTCGATTCGGAGGGAAGGCTCAAGTCGCTTCTTCGCTCCTAAGTTGGTGCGAAGTATCATCTGGCTGGGAAGACGTGCAGGCTATCTGTGCCCCATTGGCCATGTCTGACGAAGTTGACGAAGCACCAGTCAAAGATGAAGCGGCGACACCTGTGGGCTACGTCTACCTGCTCAAATCTGGCAAGAACTACAAGATCGGCCGCAGTAACGCCCCTGGACG